>Ga0307509_10002183_pt1 | contig 32139 bp, 32 predicted proteins | sample 10_EM_MG_FD_202245 | JGI IMG/M metagenome (GOLD analysis project Ga0307509, IMG submission 202245) | Populus trichocarpa ectomycorrhiza microbial communities from riparian zone in the Pacific Northwest, United States - 10_EM | ecosystem: Host-associated > Plants > Roots > Unclassified | place...
GAGGGGGGAAAAAGGAAAGAAAAAAAAGATATCGAACAGAAATAAAAACAAGAAATGTAAGGTTTCCAGAATTGAAGATAGCCAGGGACACACAACCAAGGAGTGACTCTGGAGAGGAAAGGAAGATAGACAAGAAGAGGGAAGAGAGGGGGGGGGGGGGGTAAAGGTGCAGCAGAGGGAGCGCAGCACCAAAGCCCCGGAGTAGCTCTCTCCTAGGTTCCAAAAAGCAGTGACCAGTCGTGAAGAAACGAAATTTTAACTGCACCAGAGAGAAGGGAGACAACAAGAGTGAAAAGAGGAAAATAAAACAAGGAGGACCCTTTCCCCGGCAAGAGACAAGTCGAAAGGCTAAAAAGAGCCAAAAAGTGTCAACGGGAGGGAAAGAGAAAAAATTGGCAAAACGAAAATAGTTAAAAGGGTATAAAAATATATAAATAAATACAAATTAATGTTTTAATGAAAATGGGAAAAATTGTAAGAGAAAAATGCAAAATCAAATAAAACTAAGAAAGAAGTGGAAAGGAAAGAAGAGCAGCAAAGGAAAAGCGTGGTGTGCGCGTGGAAAAAGCGTGGTCCGTGGCTGCGTCGTCGAGAAAAACAAGTCAACGGTTGGCGGTGCACACCCACGGTTGTTGGGCCCCGCGGGTGGTTGGTGTTGCACGGATGCGCCTTCGTTCGCACGCACTTGGCACTAGCGATAAAGCGCTAGGCTTGCTTTGGCTTGACAGGGATTGTTGCAAGAGACAAAGATTATCCTTACCAGAATTGGCACAAATCAACGATAGCGCATGCCCCTCTGTACTCAATGTATTAAGATAATCCAGTACCAGTAGTAGCGGTGGTACTACTCTCAATCCACCACCCCCTCACTGAAGGAAAGAAAGAGAAAAGATGGAAGAGAAAGAGAAAAACAGTAACAACAATTGGAAGGGTTCCTCGAGATTTTGGTCGAATGAAATGACCCCGATATTTCAGGAAATCCGAACCTCTCTTTTTGGTAGCTTTCGCCACCAATAGGATTGAGTGGCTCCTCCCGTGACCGGTTGCGGTGTTGGGGTACCGTAGTTGTAGATTACCGTGCGTGCTGTAGAACCCAAAGTTTGTGCACCGCAGCCTCCTATATAATGAGGTGATCTAACTTGAAACCGTGGGGAACTGTTAATCTCGGTACAGGATCGCGCCACGAAGGATGGCTGATAGACCTATTGACTTTCGGTACGAAGCGAAGAGGTCTCGGAATGAGGACGGAGAGGCAGGCGGAATGACAAAGCGGCTGTTGTGAGAGATTCAGACGAGAAAACTTTATCTTGGTGGGAGTTGGGGGGTTGATGCCGTGTCAGCGGTCTCGGAGACTCCGTGCTGGGTCAAGGGTTGTGGAGATGTAGAAGAAAGAGGACTGGCAGCTCTGAAGGCTGGAGAAAAACTCTGAGACCTGGATGGCGGGGCTGATTTTCAGACCTTTTTGATGGAAAGTCAGTCAAGCGAGAACGAAAGAAAAATAATAATAATTAACCTAGCATAAGCAAACAAATAATTGATCATGTTCCGTACGCTGCTCCGCACCCTCAAATATAGCTCCCTAGAGATCATGACGATACAGCACCCATAATACTTGAAATCTTACTCGATTGAGTCTCCCGGGAGTCTTCGAACACCAGGTCTGCTGTCAGAGCGAAAAAGAGGAAGGGAAAAAAAAGAAGGGAAAAAAAGGAAAGAAAGAGGTCCTGTAAACAAACAAACGAAACGGGAATATCTGGGCTCTATTTGGGGCACCCCATCTGCAGAGGGTAAGAAGCGAATGACACTGCGTCCAAAAGCGTGCTCCTACGCTCTGTATTCGTGAGGAGGTAAGCAGGCGCATATCATTGCATGACAAGGAATATCGTACATACAGAAAGCGCTCGCCGTGCAGTCCTTTTCCAACTATGCCACTGCATGAATGATTTTGATTGCCCAGAGAGCAAGAGTCGGCAGCGATGGTGGGCTTTGGCCGTTTGAGAGAGTGCAGGAGCCCTGAAGCAAAGCCCAATTAAATTACCTTTTTGGGACGGCCTCGCAGTGGAGCTGGGTCCAGGGCATGGGGATATAAGGTGCTTGGTTAGGAACACCCAGGGGTCCCTTAGTTTAGGTTGGAATCCCAGAGCTCGTCCTGGATCATCAATCGAGACAACTCGGGACCGACTACCCCGTTTAGTAAGCGGGCTGTTTCATGTTTTCAAAAGTTGCACGTAAACGTCCTGTTCGCCAGGCTGGAGGAGGGTGGCAAAGGAAGGGTCGAGAGAAAACATAGGGATTAAGGAATTGGAGTGGAGATCACAATATGACCCGGAACGACGGTTATTGGCGGAAGTTAATCCACATTGATCCTTGAAATGGCTTGAACAAGAGTCAAGTAGGAAAATTACCCGTACCACATCTCTGACCAGGGAAAACTTCAATAGAAAAAGAAAAAGCACGAAAAAAAATAAAGCATAATAAACCCAACAATATCGACCTGTCAAAATCAGGAAGACAGAGACAAAGAGAAACAGAAGGACAGAGCGTCATTCAATGCTTGAATTCTACTTCCGTCCATTGGCTCATCGCTTTCTCAGAACTCCTTCCATTTTGTGTTACGGAGAGTTTTCCTAAACCAGTCCAATCCTGATGTGCATACTGCTGCCTGGCCAGGTTCGTCGATTGTGGTTTTTCCGCGAATCCTGGATGAAGATTGCCTCTTCTCCCGTTTGCAGTTACTTGCTTGGCAGCCTCGCCTCACTCCAGCTTGGGCACTGCTTTACCCTGTCCGGGTATGATATTATTATATTGAGACAGGAATGATAATGATACTGGTGTGTAAACAAGGCTGGACGGACGGGCGCCGGACGGTAAATACGAGAAACCTGCAGCAGTGCCAGAGAAGGAGGAGATACTGATAGAGAGGCGGAAATACAGAGGGAAGCGGGTTACGGCACCTACCGCAAAGCACGGCACAATGAAGGCAGAGTAGAGTTTGCCATACAAAGGGCTCATCCCTCGCGGGTAGCCCGAGTGAGGTTTTTCAAACCATTGCTGCAGGCCTGGTCCTTGACACGAGTAAAGTACTCGAGCACCGTACTTGTGCTCGTACCGTGCCGTACAGTACTCGTACCGTACATACAGCAGCGTAGTTGAACACTGGCTGGAGAATGGGGCAACCTCGAGGGCTGACAAGGTTAAGGTTTATCATACACAAATTAAAGCAAAGCATCACGCTACGCTCTCTTGGGAAATATCGTACATCGACGCTGGTCTCTTGATTCGTATGATACTCCTTCCGCTGTTTGACTCAAAGGAGAATTGCGTGTAGTGATAGGGATGAAATACATGCAGCCCTGTCTCCAGTTAAAAATTTCCACGATGTCTCTCTCTTCCGGATTAGGGACCCCGGGTCGATGTGGTACGGGAAGGGGTATCAAACCAGCATGTATTTTCCTCAAAAAACAACCGCTCCCTTGTTATCATAGAACAGAGCTAAGTTCTGTTCCTCGACCGGCCCCCCTCTCATAACTCTTTCTCATCATACCCCACCGCACCCACTCGTTCATTGTGAACTCCTTCGAGTTCTCCCCCCTCCCTCATTCATCCCTCTCTGCTGCAAATCTAAGCCAATTACGAATCCTAAGACAAATACAAAGGCGGAGTGCCCCAGCAGAAATCGCTATTTCCTCACATTTAGGCCTTCAGCAAGCTACGCGGTAAACGCGAATAGCTTTCAGCGTCCCACAGACAATTTACGGCCCAGGGAACTGCGCTGCTGGAGGGGTGTGACGGAGAGCGGAAGATCAATACTTTTATCATAGGAGTGAATTATCCTGTCTCTTGTTTTTCTTTTTTCCTCTTAAAAAATGAAACCTCTACCAACACTCACCCCTCTCGCACTTACCCGTGGCCCAGCCAGGGTATGGGAGAGCCATCAAGCGGGTGAAGGATATTGCATCCCTTGGTAAAACTCGGATTGGTGACAATCTCCAACGAACATCCTCGAGGAGCCTGCTTCACAGCTGACCAAGGACCAATACCTAAGATTTTTACAAGGCGGGGAAGGAGGCTTCTGTTGCTGTCGTTGCTGTTGGACGCAAATATGGAGTGCATAATATTACTGGTTCCATCACAGCCAGAAATATCATGCGCCTGAAGAATTGGACCCTTTTGGAAAGATATTGGAAGAAGCAAAAAGCAGAAGAAAAGAAGCAAGAAAAAGAAAGGAAACGATAACTGATAACCTTTTCCTGATAGGGTCTCATAAGGACGTGCGAGCGATGGCCGGATATCTGGCTGAATCGGTGAATAATGGAAAATCTTAAGCTCATCCGCGCATTCTCTTCAAAATATTCCTTTCCAATTGCTGACCCCGGCACCTCTTTTTGGAAGAAAAGCGTAAGCCTTCCTCTCGGAGGCGATCTTTAATTTGTGCAAAGCGGTAACAAACTGCTTACTATGGCCCATCCGGTGAAGAATTTACTCTCCTGGAGCACCGTAGGGCAACGGCACTTTGCCCACCCACTGCGCGGTATTTTACCGGCAGTCCCCTTTTGTTTACCATACTGGCTCTACTTGGGTTTACATACCTACTCTACCAGTCTGTCGGTGAATGATTACACCTCGAGTTTTTTCTATACTCAGTTTTTACTTTTTCCCTTTAAAACCGAGTTACCGTATTAGCCACCAGTCACTTTCCCATACGCTTCGCTTGGCCAACCTGTTTTGGACTTCCCAAAGTCACCTACATTGGCCTAAATTTTATGGTGGCGGCATGCGGGCAAATACCCTCCCTCTCAGTCTCTTGTGCCCCTTTACGGACATTGTTCATCGTTCATATTATACTTGGCAATAAGTTCTAAAGTATAATAGGGTTTACGGAACTGCTTCAGTTACACTTTTACCCTTTTTTGACGCCTCGCCCCCCGATCGTCCCAATAGACGCTCCCATAACCACTGCAGCACAGCGTCGTTAATGACCCGGAAGCACAAATCAAGTTCTATGCAAGCAGCTTATAGCGCCGGATTCGTCTACACAAGTACCGGTAGTATCATGTCTTAGAATCCCAGAAGGATAAAGTTATTATCGATACACCCTGAAATCCCGAGCGCGCGCCAAGACTCGATAAAATTTATGATCAAAAACCTTGGGAGAAAACTGCTGATAACCGAGCACACAGACCGCCTACCGAACGGGGATTTGAGGGGTGGTCGAAAGAAGCTAATAAGACAACGAATCCTGGTAAGACGGCCGTTTGTCTCACCAATAATGTGGGGAAAAGAAAAATGGAGAAAAAGAAAAACGAAGACAAAAAGCGAAGAAGGAAAGAAGAAAAGAGAAAGAAAAAAGAAAAAAAGAGGAAACGAACTGGGCACAAGCCTTGCGACCTGCGAAATGGCTCCGAAACATGAGCAACCGGTAGCAGTTGCGCACCACTACAAGACCTACTAAGTACAAATACTCGAGCACGGTACATGGCTAATCATCCGTACCGGTATCTGAGAGCCCGTACTGAATTGGTTCTCTAATGTTTGGGCACTATCTGTACGGTACTCCTTACACTTGTTGCTCGTATTGTGGATTGAGAGGTGCTTTTTGCGCCATCCTGCGTTTCCCCGGTTAGACCTGCTGATCGGAATGCTTGTCAAGCCACCCACAGCACATCAACTGCTGCTCTGCCGTATCGGGAGACCGGTGCAAGGCTGATGGGGAACAAACAAGCAATTATTCATCAGTCAATATTCGAGTACCCATTACCGAGACTGGCAGATCACTAAAAAACTCGCGCTACCCGTGTCAGTGTTTGAGACAAAGGTCAATAAGCAAAATTTCACAGATACATCTGGTATGATACTCGTGGACTTCAGGCCATAATTAATATTAGCTATCCACGCCTCCACTAACTCTCCCTGACGAATCCCGAGGTAGAGAGCCAGACTGGCCTTAGTCACCTATGTCTCAGAAGCTGACAGGGATGACATGAAATGTCCAACGCCCTGCCGGCCCAGGAGATAACGCGGCGATGAATGCCTTTTTGGAACATTTTGCACGTTAAAATCGGCCAACCCGGGCCCTTCCCTTAAGCCCCTCTCTTGGACCACGCTTGGCGGCCGTTACACCGGCCGTCAATATCAGTGCCACTGTCACACCACTAAACCCTAACCCGACTACAGTGTAGGAAACCCGATTATCAAATTTCCAAAGATCTCGTGGTCAATGATCATCACAAAGGCATCTCGGCACCACCTACAAATCACACTCTCATCAACATCTTCCTGGATAACAACGCTCTATGATGCCGGTGCTTATTTCGGAGGCACCACTCATCCAATTTCGGGCCTCACACCGTTGAAGTGCACCAATGTCGGCGCATATATCAGTAAACCTATATAACGCACACGAAACTTTCTCTCTCCCGGTACGGCACGGCAATGATCACCTCTCACCTTTCATTGGACATGAAAGGGATGTGTGCATAGTCTATCACATCCATGATTTTATTCATTGCCTATCCCTATGGTAGGGTCCACACGAGTGAAGAAAATAGTGGGGCAACGCCACTTCCCACCAAAACAATAATAATAATGGTGGTATTTTGGACAGCCACCAATCGCCTAAAAATATCCAAAATTCAAAACATCGTATAGACAGTTCCGATTCGATTATCTCCGGGAATTGCCCGCACAGCTTTTAGGGACTCCTCATCATGTGAGTCCCCACCCATAACTCCCAGTCTCGGGCGTGCCAAACCTGAGGATTTTCGGGTGGCAATTCCACTCGAGATAACTAACAGAGCAGAACCGACATCAGTACCCCCAAAACACGGAGCTAAAGCAGAGAAGTGATAGGACCAGTGTGCCGTACCAAATTATTTCCACCGATATCAACGGACAAGTAACCCGGGGGATGTTCTCGTACAAGACGGGTTACTTTGCAGATTAACCTCGGCTAGCTGATCACCGATTTTCTAGCGGGTACTCTTATCCGTGAAAGCGAAATTCCCCATTTCTTCGTGTAACCAGCCCGACAGTATCCCACCACTCTCCTCACACCCGCGATCAGATCCAACCCCCTCCGACCACCAATAATATTAATATTAACCGATCTTCCGCATCCCATACCGATATACGAGAAATCAAGCGAGCGCTATACATAAAACCAGAGCCCCACAGTCCTGCACAAGTACAAGGACATGAATGTCGATAAACTCAGTACAACAGGCAGAGGGAAGTCCAAGAATTTCCTTCCCAGGCTGAGAACCCTGCGACCCATAACACGAAACTCTATGAGCCGCATTCACTCAAATCATCAATTACCCCACCGATGTTGCACGAGCTCTGTACCAGTGCTCGTTGTTGCATTATCAGAGTCAATATCACACAGCCCTCGACTACGCAGCACATGCAATATCTACCAAAACTAACCTCGCATAAATTCGAAAAAAAAAAAGGTCCCCGCGTATGACGTAGCGTCGGCTACCGTAGATTAGATTGGCTTTCTTAGCTATAGTCTAGTTAGGTTTGGTCACGGTATGATGCGTCGCTAACTATGATACCGTAGTTCAATACCTCTTTTTTTTCTTCTCTTTCTTTTTCTTTCTCTCTTTTTTTTTTCTTTTCCTTTCCTCTCTCCCCCTCTCCACAAACTCGCTTCCCGGTGTGCCCAGTGCGAGGATGAGACCGATATGTCAGCCGCAATTTGACAAGCATGGATCATCCTGGGGATTTAGCGGCCGGGGAGGGAAGGGGAAGAATTGGAGGATGAGGTGTCAAGTCTCGGGATCTACTTGGGCAAAAACTGTTTTTTCCTTTTTATTTTTCCTTTTTATTTTTTCCTTTTTCTGTTTCTGTTTCTGTTTTCTTTTTTCTTTTCCTGTTTTTCTTTTTTTTCCTTTTCTTTTTTTCCTTTTTCTTCCCAAATCCACGCCACACTTTACTTCACTTTACTTTAATCTACGCCACCCCGATGGGGTTCTCAGTCAGATGTGCGATGGGGGGAATACCGGTTACCAATTTATCGCTGGGTGATAATGTGTGAATCTACGAATGGCGAAATTTGAAGTGAGGTTACTGGTACGAGAATGAAGTGAAATGAGGTTGGGGGGAGGGGGGAGGGGCGAGGGGAAGGGGAAGGGGAAGCTTTTAGATTCGCATTAAAAGTGAGTTAAGGTGATTAATTCTAGAGTTGGAAATGTGAAGAAAGAAGAAGAAAATAAAAGCCAAGTTCATGTGTGCTATAGCTTACCACTGAATATGAGGGAGAAGGGAGATAGAATAAAATGTGAAAATAAAAAATAAAAATAGAGAAACGCCCATCACCGAACCCGAGTTAGGAAGAAAGTAAGAAAGAAAGGAAAAAGGGAATAAATCTTTCCCATTCAGACGTACTGTGCCATAGCAGACAAGGCATAAACAAGATAAGGCACCATGAAGCAAAAAAAAGAGAAATAAAATAAAATAAAAATGGGAAAAAAATAACAGAGAATAATATAACCTTGTGCAAAGGCGAGGAAGAATAGTACATGGTAAATAAGTAAATATAATACCATACCATACTAAGCACACCCAACCTCGCCAGCTAGTCAAGTCAAGTCAAGTTGGACAAAGCTTGAAGCGAAAAAAAAGGCGAAAAAAGTTAAATAACAACCACCCCCAACTCATTCATCTTTGCCGAACAGAAACCATCCCATTCATTCACTCATTCACTCATTCATTCAGATATGAATATTATGATATGATAGAGAGCAATACCGTAGTCATAGCAGTCATGTAGAAAAAGGGAAAAAGAAAGGGAAAAAAAGTAAAACAGCAAGTGAAAAAACCCCACACGGTCTACTGTTTTTCCACCCTCCATTTCCAATGAATACGAAGGAAGGAAAGGAACGAAGCAGGAAGGACCGCAAATGGAATAAGAAAATAATGACAGTAAGCAAGCAGGGAAGAAGGGAAAGGGTAGAAAAAAGGCCATGTGTCGCCATAAGAGCCAACAAATATATTGATTGGTGGTTGCGAATTAGGGAGTAAGGTAAGAGAGTGGGAAAAAACGGGACAAATGTGGAAAGAAAGGAAGACAACTTGCAGATAGAGGCGGAGCAAACTGGAGTGATGGTGGTCGTTTTTCCAAAAAGAGGGGTCGGGCATTGCAATGCAAACTTTGGGATTGCTGCTGCTTTCCCATGGATGGTGGGTGTATGTACGAATCGCAGGGTTGTGGGTGTGTTGCCGACTGATTGTGCATTGTGTATCCATCCACCTATCCATGCGCAGACAGGCAGGTTGCGGAGTGTGAGTGGGTGAGAGGAAGTGGGCCAAGGCCGGCCCAGGTTGGCGACGCACAGATCAAGACAGAAGTACACATAGCCATACTGTACCAGACTCGACGAGAATTCACTTTCCTCTCTCTCCCTCTTTCCTCTCTCTCCCTCTTTCCCCGCTCTCCCTCCCTCCCTCCCCTCCCCCTCTCCCTATCTCTCTCCTTACGTCCCGTCGCCACCTTACTACAACTGCAGCACCGGGCTCGCACCTCCCAACCCTGCACCTCCCCCACCTTTAGCCCTCCTCTTTCTCCTCCCCTTCCACCCCCCCTTAACCACCTTCATCAACAGCTCCTCATCCTTTATTGGAATCCAACTAGTCAGTACCTTCATGGAATTCTCAAAGTCACTCTTGAGCAGGATCTCCTTCATCCCGTCGATCAGCGCGCTGCTGGTTGCGTGTAAGACGTCAAGACTTCCACTAAAGGCGGGGGCGATGGCGCTGGAGGCCGGGTCCGGGTCGCCCAGGAGCATGAAGACGTCCCAGACCCGGAGCTGAGCTGCGAAGGGCATCGAGTAGTTAAAGAGCGTTAGATACCAGCGTGTTCCGTAGGCGGTTGGGGTTACGCCTAGGCTTGTCTGTTTTGTGAGCAATGTGTTAGCGGGTCTGGGTTACTTTTTCTGCCCTCCCTCCTTACTGCCCACAGTAACCACACAGGTGACGGAGTTTGCAGGTTGGTTAGTTTGGGCTGCATTGGGGGATGGCTAAGGATTTTTTTAGGAGCGGATTAGTACGGCGCCCTTGCTGGTTAACCCTTTTGGTTTAGGACCTAGACCCAGTGAGGCAAGGTAAGGGGGGTGATGGTGGTGATAATGGTGACGGTGCGGGCTCTAGTTCAGCGGTTGCGAAGAGGAAAAACCCCGTCCCCCCGCTGTAGCCCCGGTGGCCTCTGTCACCACCAGCACCCCATCCGCCCACCCTTCACCCGCTGTTTGCACAGCGGCGGCCTTTGTTTTCCTCTTCTCTTTTCTTTTTCCTCCTGTTTGCAGAAAGAGCCCTAAACTCTTTTCCGCACCACCCCTGTCCTGAAACTCTGGGGGCGGCTCGCCTGCATGACCCGCACGAAGGGAAGGGAGATTTGCAAGGGGAGAGGGAATCCATCTTACCAATCGCCGACTAACTTGTCCACCCTTCATCCAACTGCCCTCAAACTCGTCTAAGGCTTGCATCAATCCACCGAACCCGGCCTGATAAAGCTTTTCCAGTCCCCTCAGCTCGAACATGCGCACCAACATTATGAAGGTCGTCTCCTCATCGTAGTAGCACAACAGTGTTGCCGCTAGGCTCGCCATTCCCTGAACGTAGCCTACCTCTGGGAAGTAGAGTGAGAGGGCGTGGAGGGTGCGGAAGAGGAGGCGTTGGCCGCCGCGGTATCTCCGTCTGAACATGATGTGGGAACTTATTGTCCGGGGAACGTCTAAGTCTATCTGGACGTCGTCTGCTGACGGCCGTTCTATGAAATCCTGTATTCAATCAAAAAAGTTAAATTAGATCAATGTTTCTGAAACCTGGTACTCGGGGGCAGTTTGTGATTTCGATGGTATAGGGGTCTGATAATATAACCCCTGGACAGAACAATGAGTTGCGAAACCGGGTAAGGCTCTTTGAAGGTTGTATGTACTACCACACCACTAACGTAATTCTTTCTCCAAGCCGCTGCTTCGACAACATATATTGTAGAAGAGCCCTTCCCGATAGCACCTCTTGTCCATGATGGGAGCAGCCAGTCCAGCCCAACGCGGCCTTTTCACCTGACCTTCGGCACGGTGCCTATCCAAGCAATGCGGGAAACCCTCCACCAGAACCCAAGATCCGCTACGCAGTATCGAAGAACAGAAAGAAAAAAAGAAAGAGGGGAAACCAACAGTATATATCGTCACTAATTCAGTGTCACTCTTCCCAATTCCCCGTCTCTTGGCACTCGCCGTCAAAAATGCATGCCACGCAGCCGCTCTCCAACAATCCGGAATCCCCTTCCAGGTTCTGCTAATCAACTTAGCATCAACCGTGACGAATCCCCATTCTGTTCCCCCTCCTTTCCCTCCTTCTTCTCCCCGCTCTCCCCTCTTTCTGACCACAGCCATCTCCCGCCACTTCTTAGCTCTGCTGTTCTCCTTTGCATGGAGAGCAGCTGTTGCACCGGGGAGTGGTGAACGCAGCATCTCTGACGCAGACGATGCGAAGGGGGAGAGCTTGATTTGTAAGTGGTGAGCCCGCTTCTGAGGGGTCGTCGAGTGTAGGTGGAGAGCTGTGGAGATACGCTTTGGAGGGACGAAGGCTGGAGATTTGGTCTGGGGGTTTGGTGGAGGGAAGGCCGGGTTAGGCGTCGACGGTGCATACGTCTGATCGATGAAGCCGTATCTGTTTAGTGTTCACATCGTGGGTCAGTTTCAATATCACGTGATGTATGACAAGAAGTTCCGAGTGAGAGTCCAAGATCGGGAATGAGTTGAAGGAAAAAGCAAAAAACACAGTGTAACATTTCGAAACCGTCCGGGAAACCTGGGACGTCCCCCCAGCACTCTTTCGAAAACGCCGGTATGGGTAGCTAGGAGAGGGTGAAGAAAAGCAAAAAAGAAAGGACCCTAAAAGGAAAGAGCTAAACAAACCGGTCCACATCTCCCCCGTGAAGATCCTCCCAGTCCTCTGTTCCCCCAGCCAAAAGAAATTCGCTCCTCTCCATGGATGTAATTCCTAGACCGTTTGGTCTATCGATGCTCTGTTTGACCTCTTCCTCTGCCAGGCCACCATGTGGCTCCTCCGTCCTACCGAGCAGTGGGCTCTCGATCTTATCCGTGGCTAAACTAATCCTCCCTTCAGCCTCATCGCCAGACTGTGAATTCCTTCCCACATAGCTACTCCGCGTAACCTTACTCCCCCCTTTCCCACCCTCTTCCAGAATGCTCGATACCCGTTTCGAAAACTGACTCTCGACATCGCTTCCCCCTAATCCTACCCCAGAGTCGTATAGCGAGCGAACCTTCAAGCTCAGGACCTCATCTTCAGGCGATATGGTTGATGCCGCTGCCAAGCTCCGAACAGATTTCGCGTCTGTCATTGACGCTGCACCTCCGAAAGGCCTTGAAGGTATCGGTGAAGACCTGGGATGCAGTGCTGCTGAGGGGGCACCATTGTTAATTCGCACACGGTGGAAGGCTAGATCAGGTGACATTGAAAAAGCGGATGCGCGAGCAGTATCGCGTTGACGGAAGGATTCTGACGAGTGAGCTCTCAGGTTGTACATCAGAGGTGGTGGTGGTTGAATACTCGCTGCGTCTGTAGGAGTTGGCGGTATAGGGTTTGACCTCATGGTCGGTATAGGAATAGGTTGAGATTGAGGGCGGGTGGTCATAGAAGCCACGGCCACATACCGAGGTAAGATCAGCGGTGTTGGTGCGGGCGGATGAGGAGGGGCTTTCTTGGGCGATGAATCGCCGCCCATAGTTGGTCTTCCCTGGTTATTAGAATGGTCTCTCGATGAAATTGACCTTTCTTGTCCCCTTTTTTTCCTGGAGTGATGTATCTATTATTTTATGATTCTAAATTTAAGAGATTATTTCCGAAGATGATCCCCGAGCAATAGATTGGATGTGATTTGGTGCCGTGGTCCACCGAAAGCCAGGCGGGTCAGCAATGCAAAAAGGGATACCGCTGGCTGAGAGCAATGAAAGCAGGAACAGTGGCGGAATACAGGGATGAAAAGCTGCCGTTGGTGGAAGAGAGTGCGTGTGCGTTGCCTGAGAAGAAGAAAGGAAGGGAGAGCGACGCTCGGTGATGTTGTGGCTTGCCAACTGTAGGCTGCAGCTCCGGTTACGGGGATTTCGTTGGTTCGCCCACAAAGCAGATATATTTCGCCCTCTCTTGATTCGCCCTCCGTTGGTGTGTTCTTTTGCGGAGAAATGAGATGTGCTGGATGCTAGGAAGCTGTCAGACGAAAAGTGATGAAATTTTTTTATTTGGACGCAAAACAGGAAACACGCTACCCGTATCTCTCACCACCAAGGGGGAAGAATGTAGGAGAAGGTGAATGGGGACCAAGTACCGGTACAAGTGCGATGGGCAGCGTAGGTATGAAAAGTACACACCCGAGGACCTTATGATGCGCAGTTCACAACCTCCCCACCAGTGCTAGAGCCTCGTGGCGGTCGTTGACAACAATGGGGCGAAAGTTGAAACCATAGGATGATGAGGGGCAAGAGTGGAAGAAGTAGAATAACAATAAGGGAGAAACAAGAGGGAATGTAAGGCACTGTAATAATAATAAGGCTTGCCCCCCTCCTTCCACTCGCCCTCCTCCTTGCCCTTCTCCGCTGGAATGCTCGAAGACACATTATACTCGTACATCTCTGACCAAACGGTACTTTATTTCTCGCGCCAATTTTTTTCTCACCTGGTTACCTTCTTGGCTACCTTCCCACAGTGGCTATTCCTGGTTGTATATACCTGTACTCGTACACCCATCACCTATCACCCATCCATATAGCACGCTCATCCATCCGCCCCCATCCATCCATCTCTCGAATCCGTCCATTTCCTAGGAGCTCTCTTTTCGGGGATGACCTCTTACTCGCTGACCGATCTCGATTCTTTGCCGGCAGCGCAATTTCCACTAGGTAGCACAACCCTTTTTCCCGCTTTGGTACTGATCGCACTGTCTCTCATTCCACTTGGGGCCAAATCTGTGTCGGTCGGACCCGTTAAAGCAAAGTCTCTTCCCAAACGGTCCCTCGCCTGGCGCTGTGACAGCTCATGGTACCGGTACTATGCTACTACTTGAGTACCGGTACTCGCACAGCACTCGCGAGTACAAATACATTACGATAACCCTTTCCCTTACCCTTACCTCCCCGTTAGACGTTAACGGCAGTTGGTCGTCTGTTTCCATCTCTCTCCATTCTCTCCATTCTCTCCTTTATCAGACACCGTACCAATACCCGAGTGGAAAAAGTAGCTGTGGATGCAGTATCATCGACTAGTACAGTACTGGTACAGTACGGTACGGTGCCGTGAGAGGAAGAAAAACAACTTTTTTTTATTTTTTATTTCCATTTCCATATTTCTTCTATCCCCGCCACGCGCCACCCACCAATCTATGCAGAGTCCAGGATATCCCCCTGGGAGAAGAAACGCCTCCCGGTGGTGAAAAATTCATATGATACCGCAATCCTCCTTCCACAAGAGCCGGAATCCACGCGATCGCAACAACGCAACCAACATGCTCCCTCTTCCTCCCCCCCTTTCACACCTCCCATTGGATGGTGTTTACTCGGAAAAGGGAACGATGGCAAAGAGATATCTAGGGAGAGACATAAAATAAAATAAAAAGGCACAAGTGGTCTAGTGTAAGAGCCTGTGGATTGACCGACCTACGCCCCCCGCAATCTTACCCGCGTATCGTGCTGCATACACAAATGGATAAATTGTCTGACGAGCTTTCGAGCCGTTCCAGTTCGCAGTGCCAATTTCGCTTCTCATGGTAGGTTTGCTGTTGATGGTAGTGGATGTGGAAGATGGAGGACGGAAAGCGGTGTTCATGTGTTATCACTCGGAATGGCGTATCCGGTATTCGTTGGCATGCGGGCTTTCCGAGAGGAGGGGAGGGCGGTGGTGGTGGGAGAGTTCGGTATCAATCCTCGCTTCAGGGAGGATCGACATGCCTAAATTTTAACTTTCTATACTTACTCCACTGCAAGAGTGGCGTGTGGATCGCTCTTTTATCTGAGTACCGATATACGAATGCTCCCCCCCTCCGGAAAACGGAGAAAAAGGAGGTGATTGTATTATGCCTGTCTATTGGATGACCCCCTCAGAGCGGAAATGGAAAGAGAATAAAAGAGAACGGCAGAATCTCTGATCTTGGTGGAAAAGTAAAAACCCTTCCCCCTGACCGTAAGACCGTATGATTGCCCTCGGAGGGATATCAAGTGCTTTATCGTGTCATCTCTTGCGATTCACACCCTAACGCGGCGCCTCTTCCACCCCCAATGACCACACAGGACCAGCTATTCCGACCCGGAACCCGTGATCATAACCCATCACCCGTCGAGAATCATCGACCATCGGTAAGGCTCCATATATCAAGTAAAGTGATTATAGTAGACGGCGGGTGTTGGTCACCTAAGACACCCCATGCTAAGACATCGCACCACCATCCAATCATATAATACGGACATATATCTCAACCGCCGCGATTCACAATGCCGCTTCGATTACAAGAGCATCTGACTTAACACCCTCGTACAATGCTAGACATTATAATATTATTATCATATCATGTCATCCCTACCCAATGAAACACCAAGGAACTTACTTAGCTACCTACATTACTCGATGCGTGACCGTCAGGAACTTCGTATATATAGTACCTACCCGTCGGACGGGGTGGATGGCTACTCGGTCGGCTTTTCCGGCGGATCACCACGTCTCATCTCTGACGCGGAGGGGGCCCGGGTGGGAAAGAGCTTAAGCACTCCTCCTGCATGAATACGGTGGGGCAAGTAGTGAAGTAGGTGTCGCCCTATTAATCAGATGGAGTAAAATGACATGGGTGATTTGTTTTGACTCCCGTTGCGCTTGCAAAACCACGTATTTGAGATGTTGGCGTATGGGAGTTGTCATGGATGGGGGGGGGGGGGATAAGGTAGTTGTGCATTTTGGCACAAGCAATGCTTAAGGGGGGAGTACTTGAGATTTTGCTGCCTTGCCGGTAGATTCTTCACGTCCCCTTCCTTCGTTTCGTGCTATTTGGGGAGCTATACCGGAGAAGGAAATATCTGGAGGCTCTTTACCAGACCCCCTAATAGGAGGTCAGAAAACTCCAGATTCCTTTTGTAGCCTGTGACTTGTGTTGTGCCGTTTTCTCACACCCGCTAATTCGCGTTTCCTTCTTTTGTTTATACATTTGAGAACGGTGAAATTCGGGAACAAACGAGGGGTCCTTTTGGCGAAATATTGTATAGTGGGAATGTCGAAGGTATGATATTCGGTGAGTTGATGATGTTTTGGGGGAGGCTTTAGGAGGTATTTATTTTTCAGAAGGTGAGGAATGGGTGGCCCGGGGCCCAGGGGCTTTGGTCGGGAGAGAGCGTGTGTGTGGAGGGGAGTCGCTTTGGCCACTTTGTGCTCGTACTGTACCCATTCTACGGGAAATCAGGGCTGAACTCGAACGTAAAGCATGTTAGAGTCGGGCAGGGCCATCAGGTGAGGGTTTGGACGGTATTATGTGCAGGCAGAGTAATTTTGAATTTTTCTTCGGTTCAAGTAACGAAATAGAAGGTTAATAGAATATTCTGTTGCATCGGGATACCGGGGCCCTTTCGGTGGATCGGTAAGAGATGTTCTACGGGAAGGCGAGGGGAGCTGTTTGGGTGGGGGGCTGCGACTCATGAGGCGGAGCTAGAAAAGTGCTTGTCTTGGCAGCTCAGACATGCAAAGGGCCCGCTACAACTACATTATTCTGCAGAGTTTCAACCATAAAGAAGGGAGAGAGAAGAAGACGAAGGAGAAGCTCATCCACCTATCCTTCCAGTAACCCTCACTACCCCCTCCAATAGAGCTATCGGGTTAGCAACGACTCTCGCCATCTCTGCCAGATGGATTTGGGGGATCCTTACGACGACGATAGCAGTTTCGGTGTCGGCACGATACACCCTCGCCGCCCTCGCGTTCTTCCCCCAGACCTTCCCAGATCTCTCAATGATCGACGGAGAACTCCACCTCTCGCCAGTGAAACTGAAGTTTACGACGCCTGGCAAGGTACAGTGACTGGCCAACTCCGCTCTTGATCTCTTTGATAGTTTTGTTATCTGCTTCTACCATTGCCCCGGTGATGCCTCAACCCCGCAGAGGACACCTCTTCATCATTTCCTCCCCTCCCCTTTGGAAATCGGGGTCCGTGTTCAAATTTGGTTTACCAAGGATGAGGAAGCTAACTGTGGCTCAATGCCTAATTTCCTGTCAATAGGCGAAGCTCAATTCATAACTGCACCCGTCCCCGCTCGGTTAAATTTCAATCTCGACCCGGATTACCATGAAGGCGATGACGAGGAGGAGTTGGTGAAGGGTATCGCAGATAGCGGTAGCAGGCTTGTTTCTATGCTGGCGGCTCAGGAGGCATTCCGGATGGGTGGGTCGGGCCTGGGGGACGAGGACGACATCGTTCGTAACCCAAATCTTTCGGAAGAGGAGAAGAGAGAGTCACTACAGAAGGCGCTCAACATGGCTGCTAGTAGTGGAGATGAGGCTCGGATACGAAGGATATTAGAAGGCGAAGGGAGGGGTTATGTGGATGTTAATGCGCCGGATGAGGAAGGGACAAGCCCGTTGATATATGCAAGCTGCTTCGTAAGTTTCGTATCTTGTCTCCGGCACATGCAAAGAGGGATTTGGGCTGAAGATTTTGGAATAGGGACATGAGGACGTTGTTTCCGCTCTGTTAGACGCAGGAGCCAATGTTGACCAACAGGACAGACACCAGTGGAGCGCGTTGATGTGGGCTATGACCAACCGGCATAAAGGGATAGCAAAACTGCTTCTAGATCATGGAGCGTCGCCGGAAATTCGGAGCTCTTCGGGTAGAAGAGCATTTGACTTTGTGTCACCCAATAGCGAAATATCTGACTATCTGCATCGGAGTGGGTATATTGGTACGGCAGGTGTTGATGACTTTTACGACAATGGTTTAGCTCAAGAGAGGTTCGAGGAGGAAATGGCGGAGAATGAGATGAAGCGGAGGATGATGATGGAGAGTGCAATTAATCTGGAAGTAGACCTCTCGAGCTTAGGGCTTGACGAGCGGCCTGAGGTGAGATTAAGGATAATCCCTTGAGGATTTGGGCTCTTCAGCGGATTTCGGCTAACCCACGGATAGTCACCCGGGGATGAAGAGGGAGATGAGCTCCAAGACTTTGTGTGGGATAAGTGTCTGAACGATCAGATGTTTGTTTTCCAAGAACACGAATTGAACCGGATGCTGGATGTTGTCATAACCAATATGTTGCCACAGCGGTCACCGAGCCAGAAGCCTGTTCCTGCGAATGTTCTGTTTCTTAGCGCTCGGTATGCACATTACCATAGTTCACCTGAACTACTGTCCCGGCTTCTCTTATCTGCAATGGATAAGATTAATCATGTGGTGGAAATGCATCAATTGGATATGACCATTCTTGCGTTTTGGATTTCCAATGCAAATCTTTTACTTCATTATCTCAAGAAGGATGCTGGCTTGGTGGGTGCCACGCTTGAATTCCAGCAGCATCTCTCAGAATTGATTAACGAGATATTTATACTCATATTGCGGGATGCTGAGAGACGGATGGACAGAGTGATGGACCAGGCGATGCTAGATCATGAGACTATCCCAGGATTTGAGGATGTGCACTTTCAGAATGAATGGCGGCTGTTCAAGCCCAAGCGGAAATCACCTGAACCTTCAATGCTTGAGAAGCGGTACCGACCGCCATCTCCAAAGCAGCGGGCGAAGCCCGCTCCCCGCAATATCACCTCCCTGCTATCTTCTACGTTGTTTGTTCTGGATCTGTATGACATCCACTCAGTGATCATTTCACAAGTTCTGAGCCAGCTGTTCTACTGGATCGGTGCAGAGCTCTTCAACCGCATCATGTCCAATCGGAAATACCTCGCCCGGACGAAAGCAATGCAAATCCGCCTTAATGTCTCAATACTAGAGGATTGGGCGCGAGCAAACAACCGCCAACCAGAGCACTATGAGAGCGGAGCACTAACAACTAGCGGCGAGAATGTGGTTGACGCAGCAAGACGCCACCTAGTGCCCGTTATCCAACTCCTGCAATGGCTCCAATGTTTTAGTTCCCTGGGCGAGGAGTTTGAAGCTTTAAAATCAACAATCAGCCAACTCACACGCTTAAATCCCGAGCAGCTCCTCCACTCGACGAAGAATTACAGGCCAGAAGTTGGCGAGAAGGGACTTTCGCGAGAGGGAATGAAGTACCTCGTCGAACTTAAGACGAGGAACTACGACAAGAAGCACAGCCGAGCTAAATCTCTTTCTGCCCCACCTAAAAAGGGGGGTTCGTCGAATAGCACCCCCATATCCCCCATCGCCGGCAACAATGCACTGAGCCAAAAGCAGCTTCCATCATCACCCCTGCAGAACAGCAACCCTACCATAGTAATAAACGAAGACGAAGAGGACGCTCCAGAGGAGAATTTACTACTAGACCCAGGCCTCATGCTGCCGTTCTCGTTACCGACGAACACGGATATGCTGATATCCTACGGGGCCGGGTTAGGCGGGATGAATCGCGAGAGGGAGAAAAAGTACCAGCCTTCGGTGCCACCAGAGTACCTTGCAAAGCTTGACTTTTCGAATGGGTCGACGAGGAACGGCGGAGGGGGAGGAGGTGGGAGTGGCGTTTCGGGATGGGAGGAGGAGGATTGAATGAATAAAAAGTGGAGTTTTGTTTGTTTTTCCCTTCTTTTCCTTCCATTTTTGCTTTCGCTCATGGAATAGTCGCGGTGGGGTTATTTTGTCCTTTTGGTCTTTTCTTCATCGGTTCTGTTCAATTCTGTGCTTGTGACCTTTTTTATTATTTTTTATTTTACATTTTTACTTTAGTTTGGATGGGCAAGACAAGACACCGAATCAGCATGAAAAGTCCTTGTAAAATGGAAACATCATATATCATACTACAACTTTTCTTTTCTTTCTTCCTTGCTTTCTTTCTGGGGTTTCGATTTATTATTATTATTATTATCATAATCTGTGTTTGAGGACCTGTCTCAGGAATTTGGGAGAAAAATAAATAAATAAGAAAGTCGGGGGTTCAAAACAAAGATCCGGAACAAAGGCTATTAGTGGCACAGCCATTGGGGGAAAAAAGGGGGGGGGAGGAGCAACTTTCCGAATTTCCAGATTGCGATTGGGGCGCTTCCCATAGGGATCTATGATACCATGGACGGGATTTATGCAGACCACGGCACCGCACAAGTGCATCATAAGCAAAGTTGAAAAGATCTAGGAACAGACCGATCTTTTTTATGATACCCCTAGAATCTAGGGGAAAAAAGAGAATAATAAGAATGGTGGGCCTTTAAAATTTAATTTCTATTTCTGTTTATATATTTTCAACTTTTACAATTTTTTTGCAATGGATTACACACCCATCCTCCAACCAGATACTTACTTACCGGTATTCCAAGATTCTAATCCTCCATTACGGCTCTCTGCCGAGTCCTGGTTATTAGCGGTGTGCGGGAACGAAACTAAGCTTGTATCATGACGAACCTGACCCACGAACACCGTAGGAGCCAGGAAACGATTTCGTAAGGGGGGTATATATCTGTTGCTTGCTTGCCAATTCCCCGTTTCGTGGGTTGGGTGGATGGATGGTGTAAAATTTCTCCGGGGGGGGGGGGTTCGTATCATGCGTAACCGGTTGTGTGTGGTGTGTGGGGGTATGCTACTATGTCGAGACCGGTTTCTACTATGGTATATGATGCTATACTTGTGGGTTCTTGGGGATTGCTGCGGGGTTCTTTGTTGTTCCCCGTCGTAGTGGATTTGGTGACTGTGGTGTCCTGTGCTGCTGCTCCGTCCAATCCCGTGGCCAAGATGTGTATATATGCGGTTGGATGGGCTGCGGATATGGAAGAGTGAGACTAGGTGGTTAAGTTGGTGGGGTGTCACATTGGCGGTATAGATATCCTCTCGGTTGCGGCCAAGTGTTGTTTTTGTTACCGTTTTGCTTGAGGGGAGAGGAGTGAGGAGGTTTTATTGAAGTCATGGATCATCACTCGTTGTTGGTTTCTGTTGAAGGTTTGACCGAGGTGATTGGGTGAGGTAGGTGTGGATGGGGGGTGTTTGTATGAAATTTGTCCAACGGCTAGCTACGGACAGTTCAGCAATCCACTTCAATCCTTAAAGAGGGAGTGAAGGAGAATGCATGGATAATAATATAACACGCCGAACCTCCCGAGCCACTAGCTCGCTCACTTCTCTACCCTAAGAAAAGCTGCACCGGAACCAGGCTTACTGACTACGATGGCGCTTTCGACCTCCTCGCTGGTAATCCCTGGAAACTTCTTCTCGTAATACTCCTTCCTCCAGGCCTCCTTTACCGCGTGAACTTTATCTTCCGGGACAAGGTGCACGCTGCAGCCACCCCAACCGGCACCGGTAAGACGCGATCCGTACGACCCCGCTAAGCGCGCGATCTCGCAGAGCATGTCGAGTTCGGGGCATGAGCAGTTTTGCAGGTATTTGCAGGACTCGTGGGATTTGTTCATTATGGCGCCGAGTTGGATTGGGATTTTGGCATCTGTGGGATCCGGTGTGGAAGAGTCGAGAAGGGTTTTGAAGGCTACGACGCGGTGGGCTTCTTGGAGGACGTGTAGGGCGCGGGAGCGGAGTTGGAAGTAGTCTGCAAGGACTAGAGGGTTTGGTAGTTGGGCAATTGTGGGGAGAGGGGGAGCTTACTGGGGAATTTGACCATGCAACGCTCGACTAACTCTTCTACTGTCAGATCCAATATTTCGGCCATGTCTTCCCTCGTATAGCCTTCTTCTTTGTCTAGGTGTTTTTTCGTGACTTCTATGAGCTCTTCTAGTTTCCTGTCAAGAGGGAGGTCTTTTCCGAGAAAGTACTTGTCCATGAGGCCTTTGAGGGAGTTACCCAGAGGTCCGGCATCTTTGGGGAGTTGGCTTAGGCCTAGTTTCTTGGCTAGGATCTGTGCTGCGAGTGTGCACTCTACTACTCTGAGGTTGTAGTTTATCGGCCCTGTCGTGTGTTTGTCTGCCGTGACGAGTGTGTCGGCAGTGACGAAGGTGAGCTCTGGGGTGGTCTTTGGGAATGCTACGGGTGTTGCGCTGAGGGTTGGGTGGAAAGAGATGTATAATGCACTACCTTGGACTCCAAGAACGGAGGCCGATTGGTCCATTCTATCCGCCATCCAATAATCATTAGTCCCTTCTCTAGTGTCTAGGGAGGGGCCAAGCGGAGCACTCACCCCCCGGAATTGACACCAACATATCTCTCCGACACCACCGCCAAATTAATAAGTTCCTTCTTATCAACCGTCCCGTCCCCCATTGCTACTAGGGATGCCAACGCACTAGCGCATGTAAAAGCAGCACTGCTGCTAAGCCCAGCTCCCGAAGGAACGTTCCCATCGGCAAGGATCTCCATCCCGACGTTTTTCGGTGAGAGCCCCTTCCCCCGAAGCAGCTCGAGAGCTCCACGGAGCCCGGATTTGAAGTAATTACTCCATTCCAGCTGCGTAGCGTCAATTTCTAGCTCGCCCTCTGCAGGCATCTGGAATTCACGCTGGGGGTATTTTTCCAAGACGTTGGCGATCTTGATGGTATTGGTGTTTGGAACCACGCGCACTGCGAGGAGAAAGTCAGAGCTTATAGCCATGGGGAGGACGGGGAAGAGCATGTAGTCGATGTGCTGGGCAGTTTTATTAGTATTTGGAAATTTAAGGGGGGAAGAGGAAGGTTGTTACCTCTCCGATAATGTTCACCCTTCCAGGACTTCTGGCAACGTAGTCGGCCGGAGCACCGAACCTTTCCTTGAACTCTGCCAAAAGGTGCTCCCATCGTTGCTTCTGGGCGCCTGTGAATTCTGGAGGATATATTTCCTCAATGGTGAGTACTTCTGGAACTGGCTCACTCATTCTCTCTGTATGCCCGCTTTCTCTTTTTCTTACGGAGGTGGATTGTGGGGATCAGGAGTAATGGGAAGGAGAGGGCAAGGAAAAGGGGAGAGTGGGATGACGAGGTAGAGTAGTACAGATTGGTAAGATAGAGGGGGGAAAGGAGGGAGAGATAGAAGTGGGGATAGGATGGGCATCAGGCGGTCCGGATAAAAATTTAATGTCTTGCAGTACTCGTAACCGGATGAAATCGCTAGGACTAATTGATGCCCTGGGGCTTCGGGAAGCGTCATCGTGCAGGGTTTGTTTGCAATTTCTCCCATCACCAAGACCATTACTGCGCCGAGAGTTGAGGGTATCATAAGTGAGGTAAGTGAGGCGGAAGGGGGTGTGATTGGCTCGTGCGCCACCTGAGCCACCCAGCGAGGGGTAGACTATTGCGGAGCCGCTTAGGTGGGAAGAGTACTAGTGCCATAATCTGATAATACTTGTAAAAGAGCCAGGGCAGGCTTTCCGTCTGGTTGCACTCACCAAATTTTGGCTAGCAAGAACTCCTCAATTTACATCCCATCGACGCCAACCATATGATGGGGGACGTCTGTAGCCGGAGTATGAATATTTGGATAAAATATTGTTCATCTTCAATTGCCAAAGGATTCTCAACCACTGCTCCTCTGAGAATCATGCTCTATTAGAGCGGATGATCCTCTACACCTTGATAGAGAGAAGATGGGAATATCTCAAGTTTTCGTGATATTGGAGTTTGGAAGTACTGGCAATTTATGTGGGAGCAGGGGGGTCCTAGACATGTTAATTACTATTAACTTCCCTGGAAAAAACTGTTCATAGATATTTGCTAATCTGTTAACCTGTAGAACGCCTACTCTTAAATTAGCACACTATTACTCAGCGCGAAGGAATGCCCGCCTGCCCCTGCCATAGAGGTCCCCGCAGCACTGGGGCTGGTGCAGCATTCGTTGCCCGGGATCACAGCAATCCAGCCCATGGTTCAGTAAACAAGTAACCCGGTAGCGCGTTATCATAAGACATCACTCGATTCGGCTAATTCGGCTTCCCCTGCGACTGCATTGTCAGTGTTTAACACACCTCGTGGGTGCCTTGGGTCGGCCATCCATCATCTGCGCCCCCTGGCACAGCGGGTTTTTCGTAGGTGACGAGACGAGTGTATTAGCTGGTGTTTTCCCCCGAGGCGGATTCTTTGGGTACCCGGTGGCTTATCAGGGACTCCTGTCCCGTGCCGTTCCTTCCAAGAGAGTGACGGCTACCGGTGTAAATCGGAGCCTTACTTGCTCATCTGTAACTCATCCCGTCCGGGCCCCACTACTCGTAATGTCCTGACGTTTGTGAACACAACTGCTATTGCATACCGCCAAAATTCAGCTCTTTTGCGCTGATCTTGGCATCATGCAATAGCAGTTGTGTTCACAAACGTCAGGACATTACGAGTAAGGACTTCCGTGATTCGTATGCTTGCTGCGAGCACAATTCGCGGAAAACCCTCTCTACTCCGCGGCTGAAAGTGTATAGTCTGGTTCTCTAACAGCACATTTTTTCTTTTCTTTTCAACGGTTGGGTGTTCATATGAGTTTTATATTAGTACGGCATGATACCGTGGATCAAGGTATGATAAGCGTTTTGCTTTTTAATTCGATGCGTAATAAGTGTGAGTGTGAATCGTAGGGTTTTGTCTGGGTCTTTATCGGGTTTCAATCATGGATCCGTGAATCCTGATTGTTAGGGATTATGTTATGCAGTCCGGAGACCTATGGTATTAATGGCTGGGCTGTTAACCCGTGAATACCGGTATGGTGTGTGCACTTTCTGTTGGATATATTCTCGAATGCGACTGGTCCCTCGGCCGATTTTCTGGTTGATGGTGGTGGAAATCAGTTTCCGTATTGATTAATGGCCTGCTCTGTAAGGGTATGATATAAGACGGTACCGGGGGGTGGTTGGGGTGGGAGAGACATCGTATATGCACAATTTGGGGCAGTGCTTTCTCGGTGCGCTATGCGGTGCGACTCCTGCGCGAAGTTTACTTGGGAGTGAATGTCGGCGCATCTCGAGAAGAGGTGCGACCGCCCAAGCAAAGTTTGGTGGTATGATAAATATGTGATAGAGGGGTTTCTCTCTCTTTTGATTTTTTATAGGAAATCCTTCGGGGTTGCGAGGTGGTGGTACTTGTAGTTGTGGGCGTTACCCACGCGGCCGGATTGAAACCAGAAGGCTAGTGCATGCCGAGTTGTCGAGTGACAACTAACCACATACGGCATAATCTCGCTAAACTTAGCAGAAAATCCCACCATGCCTGTAGTACTCGAGTACCGCATGAATAGCAGCCTTGGCTGCATAGCGATTTTAGCATGTGTCTACTATATGTGGTTGGTTCTCACTTGAGATGCACTGGTCTAGAAGAGGCCCTTCTGATTTCAATCCGGCCGCGTACTCGAATACAGGGCCGGTACTTGAATAGTAGCACTTGGGGTCCCGTTACAAAGGGTATACCCTGCAGTGTTGATAATGCCGAATTTTCCTACATCACTGAAATGTAAACTAAAAAGCCAACTTCGCGTTTTTCTAGGAATGGTAATCGAGTGATATCAAAGGCATTTTGGGTCAAGTTATAGTGCGGGCCCTTTTCCATCAACGTGAGCACTGAACCGATTGTGGGAGTGATTTTAGTGGTCAGGTAATGTGCAAGTGCCGGTCTATATTTGCTAACCAAGATCTGGGGTCATGTGATAGTATTAGGCCACGATGAGGTTGAATCTGCCAATCAAAAAAAAATACGCTAATTTCACTGGTGTCCTTTAATGCAATATAGGGAAATTCGGCTGCCGGGACTGCAGGGGATAGGATTTGCGATACGAGAGCATTGTAAGTTTGATAGGGAGATGGGTTGAATGCAGGGTTTTTTTGCTGTGGATTGGGCGGCGAGAGAGAGAGAGAGAGGGAGTGTGTTTGTGTCTGTGATAAGAAGGTACTTATCATTGATTGACTGCTTCCTGGTATATCGGTAGTATATCCCTGGAAGGAGCATGGTTTGTTGTGGGTTGCTGTGGGGCGTGGTGAATTACGTTCGAGCATGGACATCAAGGTGGATGGGAGGGGGGGGGGGAGTTCTAGAACTACCGTATGGGAAGCCTAGCTTTACAAAAGAGACGTATCTTAAGACTATAATATCCAAGGAAGGCGTTAGTATAGGAGATATTGAGTCCTCATGTATTGGTATGGTAACTGTTGACATCCATTTTTTCCACCCAGCCCCAGTATGCCTTGCACTGTTAGAGGCGCTTCAAGGATTGATGGATTTATTTCACCGGGACGATTCTGGGCATAGAGAGTCAAAATTTGAATGGGGAACTCTTGGTACCAGTAATTGAGCTTGCCATTCATGGAAGGGCGGACTGTAGCCAGGGTATCATAGGTTGGAGTAGGGTCGGTGGCGTGGCTTCGCGGTTCAATCCAACATGTTGGAAGCCGATGTTTCCCGCAGGGAAGCTGTCAGAAGATACCCAGATGTTAATCCCAAGCTGCCGGTGTGTCGCTTGTACTATGCTTAACGGAGCCACCGCCGTTTTTCATCGTATCGTGTACGGGTGCTCGAATGCCAGTGCCTTCCTCCTAGTGGCATGACTTGACCTACAACCACAATATCCTCGAGAACAAACCGGCACGGAGACGGCGCCGTAAGGCTTAGTCTAGCATCAAAGAGACGTTCTCGAAGCATTCCCGTTTTGGGGGTGGTGAGACGAGGTTGTGGTTTCTTTGTGTGACCTTGTTGAGTCAGCAGTAGTGGCGGAAAATTGTCACATGGACTGTTTGGGGTGGTATGAGGTTTGTCTGGTGGGTGCAAGGGTGGTTTTGCGAGAAATGAAGTTTGAGGTGAGAGATTCGGGGGGCGGATGGAACGGCTGTTACGAGGACGTTGTGCGCTTATTTTGGGTATCATAGAGGGAAAGAAACGTAATGGAATCATGGGGGAGGCAGAGATATTTGTGCGCTTCTGCTCGCAAGCCCTTCGCGATGAAGGGAGGGAGTCAAAGGACGGCCCCGGATTTCACTCTCCCGGATCCCCCGCTGTCCCGGATGAAATTCCCTGAATTCTATTTTTTTTTTTGCACCAAAACCTAACTCGCTCTCCGGGATAATTCGCTGTCCTGGGCAGATTCCTTGTATTTTTTTTTGACTGATATTGGCCACTGTGACTCTGCCCTGGAGCATGTTCTGTATCGGGGGGAGTTCTTGTCAATCCTCTCGTTAACTTCAGCCCAATTCCACCTTTAGGTTGTAATCCCATTGGGGCTGGCAGCACATTTAAGTGATTCCAAGAGGCTTCGCTATCTTAAGGGTCTTGCCCGTAGTGGTCTACTGTACCGGTACCACAGCCTGTTTTGGTTATTAACTCACTCGCTGCTTCTTGCCGATGTCGACTGCAGTTCGCCTTGTCCTCCCCGCATCACTTTTCTGTTATCCTTGGTGACGTTGTGTGCGAGATCCATCCCTCTCGCCATATTTAAGGTGCCCCTTGCCCTCCCCTGAACCATCGCCCTCACCAACATTTATCGTTCTCTTTCCACTTTAAACCGAGCACTACCGGTAATTCCAAAGCACTCTTGTACTTCTACACCTACCACCGCCAAAGGAAAAATTCGGAAACAATGAGTGCCAGTAATACAGCTGGTCCTACCAAGAACCCTATCAGCGAGATTGCTTCACCTAGTGCCGGAGGCTATCTCGCTTCCAATTCAGCGCCCAGTGGTGGTGCGAGGTCGACGAATACTGAGTCTCCTTTGATTACAGTTCAACCTGCAAAGCGTACCGACTTGCAACCCTCGTATGCACAGGTCCTTGAGGAGGATCCGAACGATGCGTCTACTACAGGATGGTATGGATCTATGAGTATGTATCACGGATATTCTAATCGTAGTTTGTAATATCACTGACATGTTCTATCAGTTGGCGGTTTGGGATCCTTTATCGGATTTCTTGGCGCCATTCCGTGCTGCATCATTTGCCCGAATCCTTATAAGCCGGTTCACCAAGGGAGTGTCGGTCTCGTTACCAAGTTTGGGAAGTTCCATCGCGCAGTCGACCCCGGTCTCGTCAAGATCAACCCTCTTTCCGAAAAACTCGTTCCTGTCGACGTGAAGATCCAACTCTGCGAGGTTCCTCAGCAGGTTTGTATGACAAAGGATAACGTTACGGTTCACCTTACCTCTGTTATCTACTACAATATCGTCTCGCCGCATAAAGCTACATTCGGTATCTCGAATGTGCGGCAGGCGCTTATTGAGCGCACACAGACCACCCTTCGACATGTGGTTGGTGCTCGTGTTTTGCAGGACGTTATTGAGCGCAGGGAGGAGATTGCGCAAAGCATCTCGGAGATAATTGAGGATGTCGCGACTGGCTGGGGTGTGCACGTCGAGAGTATGTTGATCAAGGATATTGTCTTTAGTCGCGAGCTTCAGGATTCTCTCTCCATGGCCGCCCAGAGCAAGCGTATTGGGGAGAGCAAGATCATTGCCGCCAGGGCAGAGGTTGAGTCTGGTGAGTCGTATAAGATTTTGATGCTATGAGCGTAATTGCTGACAATTCCATAGCCAAATTGATGCGCCAAGCTGCCGATATTCTTTCCAGCGCGCCAGCGATGCAGATCCGTCAACTCGAGGCAATGCAGGCAATGGCAAAGACCGCAAACTCTAAAGTTATTTTCCTTCCTACCTCAAATCCCGGCCTTCAGCAATCACTCCAGGCTTCCATTGGTAACGGCGAAGGCCCTAGCAGTGCCCCAGGCCGCTCTTCAGACTTTGGAGATGACATGGATCCCTCCTTCCACAGAGCCTTGAACGCTCACATTGTATCGGAAATGTAAAAGGCCGGTGTGTCTAGGTGTCTTTCTGTGCTTCTGTTTTCTCTTAATTTCTACCTTAATTTCCTTTGTTACGAAAAATGGTGCGGGGGATTAACTGGATCCTTTCGTTTCCGTTTGGGTACTTGAACTGAGGTTGGGTTCTGTTGAGAGGGGTTTGGGCGTATCATAATAATGGATTGGGGTTTTTGTGGGTTTTCGACACGGATAGCGGATGATGAATGTTCTTGATACCGGTATTACCGGTAGCTACTAGTTTAGCTATCACCTGAACTATTAATGAAATTCTTGATTTTATTGTCATAGATTGGCGAGGTTTTGAATTGTGGGCCTCTACAGAAGACTAGGCTACTCTTCGAGGAGCTCTTTGTTTTCACCATTAAAGCCTGAAGAAGTAGGACGGCTAGTTGCGGGTGGCTTGATCAGGTGATTTATCATGCCTGATTCGGACATTATTACGTAGCCTTTAGCCAAAAAAACCGACCAATTGCCATCCTTCAGCTCTCATCGTGGCAGGGAATCTCGGATAGTCTCTTTAAAGGCCTGGTTAGGTTTGTCGCTCCTTCATTTTATCATGTCTACTCCTTCCATAGATCCCCGACTGGCCATAAACCTCTTTGAAAACTCATCCCCATCGTCTCGAAGAGAGTTCCTCTCGGAGCTCGCACACAAGTTCTATCCTTCTGACTGGAATCACATACACTCTCTGCTACAGCAGACATCATTCTTCATGGATATCATTGGCACGCTCTCGATTGAGCTCGCTTTCCAGGTGATTCAGCACCTCGATCCGATTGACACCATCCGGATCCGCCGCGTGTCGAAACGTTACCATGACATCTTCACATCGGAGGAGGTTTGTCGTTTTCTATCCAACAAACTTTTACCGCTGGAGGATAGCCCCGCACAGCCAGAGTCATGGAGGATCTACTACGAGAATAGGGTTTCACGTCGATGGGCATTCCTCAATGGAGAGTCTCACAGCGTCGAAGAGCTTGAGAATTCCACTACGATGAATATGACCTCGTTCTGTCATAAAACCTCGCAGTTTGCATACGTGTTTGATAATTTTACTAAGCTTCAGGTTGTGGACCTGTCCACATCCCCTATCACCGAAATTCTTCAACCGATGTTTTTGCCGAATAGATCTCGTATCCTGCTCATACAATTGCTTCTTACGCACGTTGTTGTGGCTACTTCAATGGGGGTGTGCTACGCTTGGAACCTATCAACGATGGAATGGCATAGCTTCAAGTTACCCAACGCGCGTGTTAATAGTATCCACGGAGACGGAAACTTTGTTGCTGTATCAGTGCTAAAGATGCTGGTCGTTCACGATGTGGTGAAAGAGACTACCAAGACGTATGAAGGGGAGCCTATCGAATGGCTTTGGAATATCGTAGGCTCGGATATGAGGTTTCATAGGCTACTGGTTGATGCAGAGAGAAGAAGGGTCTGGACACTCACGGAGTCGATGCCCCTCGGGAAGCGAGTGGTTCACATGTTGGATCTTTCAAACGGGGCAACAACGTTGAAGGAAATGGTTATGGAACCCGAGCCCGGGGACAGGATCTACAATTGGGAGCTGAGGGATGGATTGGCTCTATATTCCGGGAATGGCTGCTACGACTTTGTCTTTGACTTTGAAGTCTACGATCAGAGGGCATGCACGGATAAGGCGCCTAGAGCTGGTAGGCTTGTCTTTGACCTCCGCACTGGTGACTGCTATGAGGATACGTTCTGTCTGGGGGCCTGCGGGAAACAGATCCCTACCGAGCAATTCGCCCACGAGTACAACGGCTTGGTCTGCTGCTATAACCACCACTTTTCACCAGATGGAGGTGAGGACGGCCTTCCGTCTATAGATTACTTTGTTCCCGGGATGGCGTATCGCAGACCTGGAAAGAAAGAAGCCAGGTTCCGCTTCCTCGATCGCCCGAATTCAGTGAAAGTCGGCGAGGATAGGGCTCCGTGGCTATGTAGTGCCATGTCGGAGAAGTTTGTCTTGTTGGTTTCGCACTGGGATTCAGAGCTGCCACTATTGGTGCGGTTTAAGGGAATTCATGAGTGAGCATGTGTTGCACTGTCGGGACTTGTTGCTCTCCTTGGTTTTTATGATGATGCTTTATTCGGTAAATGCAGATCTGGGAGTTTGGGTTGGGAGTGTGGCCTATAGTCGCTTGGATTTTCGTTATGTCCTCTAGTCGCAGCCGGATTGGAGTTGCATTTTTTTATAGCGCATTACTAGGGAGGGGAAAAAAATGAAAGGACGCAACTTCGGCCCGGGGACATGAGTGTTATTTTCTTCTTTGGTTTCTCCAGCGGGATGGGTTTTGCGGGATTTTTCGTTGTCGGTGCTAGTGGTGGAACGTTTCCCTTGGATTTGGAAGGGAAGTGAAAAGCTTGTGGGTTTATATGAAATTCATCAAATATCACTCGTATGGAATGCATGTTTTTTTATATTTTTTTAGGAGCGCTTAGGAATGGCGTTGAGCTGATGGGGAAGTTCTTTCTTGTACTTGTATGGGATTTTGTGAGTGTTATTTGTGATCCCCAAGATATATCGCCTTATGCAATATGACCCCTGTAATAACCGATGGGCTAGCACTCGTAGTGTCTCAGTTAGTGTTTAGCCGTTGGAATTGATCGTTACCCGATAAATAAATCTGTAGTTTAGCTAAACAGTGCAATTCAAGGGCGGAGAATCTGATACACGTGAGCGCTGTAGTTACTCATCTCGCGAGAGTGCTCGCGATTTAGTTTACGATAGCGGAGGTCGCGACATGTTCCCTAAACTTCAATAGAGACTGTTAGCCATGGCGTAAGGCAATATAAGCCAACTCAAGCTCAGCTCATACAAAGATGCTTGCAAGAGGGCCAACTCAAAATAAAAGCCACCTAAGCGGCCTCCGACCATAACATTAAGGTTCAGTGTAGAGCGCTTGTATCCGTCGATTAGTATCCGAAAATATGGCTATTGCGCAGCACATCCTCCCAGCCGACTTGGAGCGCCGCCTCTCCGTTTCGAATACGTTATGCCAAGTTCGAGTAGTGACTTGCGGACCTGTCGGGCAGTTCTGTAGAGGTCAATCCCGAGTTGAGGAAGTGGGATATTTTGTATGATAGTGCTGTGACGTTTACTTTAGTATTATAATATGGTTTCCATCAATCTAACTTTAGGCTTGTGTGCGGGACGTTTCTGAGCAAAAGCCAAGGTGGATCCACACTATTCCTATCATTCAAAAACTTAAAGTAGGGTTTGTGGGGGGGGGGGGGGGGGGGGGGGGGGGTGGT
>Ga0307509_10002184_pt1 | contig 32121 bp, 28 predicted proteins | sample 10_EM_MG_FD_202245 | JGI IMG/M metagenome (GOLD analysis project Ga0307509, IMG submission 202245) | Populus trichocarpa ectomycorrhiza microbial communities from riparian zone in the Pacific Northwest, United States - 10_EM | ecosystem: Host-associated > Plants > Roots > Unclassified | place...
GGCTTTCTGTCAAAAATAATAATAATAATAATATAATGGCAAACCGTGTTTTCTGAAAACTTCTTCCCTTCGTTTTCCACGTTTTTTGATTTATTATTTTTTTGCTACTGTATGATATCGGAGGGTATGCATGTCAGCTACCGCGTGCGTACCTTATCCCCGATTACGGTACTTGTACTGTACTCGAGTATGATAGCGGTATGATATTATTATGATGCGGTATCGCGCTCAATCACCGGCGGTATCATATACATATCATACCAGATCCCAAGAACCCAGAGCCCAGACATGATAATAATATATGATAGTAGCAACACGGGCCATGTTTCGGGGGGTGAGGTGCTTTGTCGAGAACAACTTGAAGTGCTGCGCAGTACTCTACCCTACTATGCTCTACTCTACTCTACCGGGCGGGTGTAATACGGTACGGTAGCACTACCCCTCCCTCCCTGCAAGTAAAAACGTTTCAATCCAGGCCAGACAACCTAAAGCCACATTATCGCTCATTTCCTGCGGCATCTGCCGCGCCGGCGGGGGAAGCAACCAAGCACGAAAGCGAGCACGGTATATTTCTTCTCTCAATTGGATCCAACTCGACTCGACTAGTGATGGATATGCGCGCTGCCGATACCCCCCTGCCGGACAAACGAGTGTAATACCCTACCGTGCCACAGCGGGAGAAGGTGCCCCTACTGTATGGTACTGTACTCGCAAACGCATGACGTTTGTGAACACAACTGTTATTGCATACGGGCAAAAAAATCGGCCGGAGCCTCATGGTTCTGGTGTATGCAATAGCAGTTGTGTTCACAAACGTCATGCGTTTGCGAGTACTCGTGATTGCCTGACGTTTGCAAAAACGACCACTATTGCATAAGGGCAAATTCTTGAGGCTCCGGGAAATTTTTTGCCCATATGCAATAGCAGTCGTTTTTGCAAACGTCAGGCAATTACCAGTATGGTATATGATATGGTACGATATGATATGTTAGATGGATAACATTCCGGCTAAGGCTAGCATCTTTCCCCCTGCGCTGCACGGCGATTCCGAAAAGTGTGCGGTGCGGTAGCCAATAATTTGGGAGACGATAAACAAAGTGCCGATACCATAATCTTTCCGTAGCAGTGTGCCCTCTCGCTCACTTCGGTAGTTTAACCGTTCCATTCGCAGAGACCATTGCTTTACAAGTACCAGAGGGGACAAGACCATCACGCCCGTACCAGTACACGAATAAATAACACGTCGCAAAAAACTTCTATCCACTCATCCTTTATATTTGCCCTCACTCCTTCCATAAAACCCAGGTATAGTGCGAGATGAAAGCCACAAGACGTTCGCTAGCTCCGCCACTATAGCCAGGAAATGATCAAACACAAAGAGAGCATGATATCGTGATATTACAACCCACCCCATTCGATGGAACATTGTCCTCCCCCCCTTTTCCCCTTAAAAACAGTCGAAAAGGGAAAAACATCTAGAATAAAAGAAAAACACTGTTGGGCATTAATACGTTTATGGCCTAGTTCCTCATAAACTGCGTCCTAGTACACCCAACAGCGCTCTACCTAGTGCCTATAATTTTTTGGAGTAAAAGAAAATAAGTATAGAAGGAAAATGTAAATCGTGCGCCCCACCAGACAGCGGAGGAAACCAAACGGATCTAATGTTCGAGCAACCTGGATTCATGTCAGCAATTGATTCGGGGGCGAGATAAGAGCTCCAAGGGACTGACCTCAAAGAACCCTGGACGACAACATTCTCCAAGACACTACCGGGGGGGATATCAATGGTGCTGCTTTCATTTGCAACAATAATAACCGTCCCTATCAACAAGTCAGCTATCACATTTCATAAATCCATAGCCGAAAAATAACATACCTTTCAGTGTGACACCTCTACCCAAATTGACCGCACCGGTAATTGTAAGATGGTCCAATTCCAAGATTCTGGGGATGCTCGGGACACGTTTCTGAAAGTCTGAAACCTTCTTAAAGTGACTTCCGAGCTTGATCAGGGGTGCAGGTCCGAATCTCGCGGCGTCGATCAAAAGTTGGCCGTGCTTCATGGAGTAGAGGTCACTCTTAACCAGCATGAGGTCAGAGCATGTCTTGACAGGCAAGAATCTCCTGCGGGGAACGTTGACGCCATGAGCATTTTTAAAGTGGCGGATGGCGGCACCAACGGCAGTCTCGAGCTGAATGACCGAGATGTCGGACTCGCCCTTCTTGTCGACAGGGATAGTCTTTGAGTTGGGGATAATCTCCAATTCGAGTTCGTGGTTCTCGACGACACGCTTGATAGCTTTGAGGTTGAGCCAGATGTTGTTGGTGTTGAAGTACTTGAACTTCTTGATGGACTTGAAGTCTTGTTCATGCTCCTTGGGGACTTGGGCAATCTCAAGAAGCCGGACAGTTCCCTCATAGTCAATGATGGTACCTCCCTTGACGTCGGCCTTCGTCTTATCGGTAAGCTCCATGATGTATTCCGCTCCTGTCTCCTTCATGTGGTTGAGAATGTTCAAGTCACAAACAGCACCCAAGTTGTCAACGTTGCTGAGGAAAAGATATTCGATGCCCTGGTTGAGCAGACGGTCTAAGATACCGGAGTTTTGGAGCGACTCGAAAACATCACCATGGCCAGGGGGGTACCAGTCAACGATAGGCGAGTTGTAATCTTTGGTGGCAGGGAGAAGGGAGTCCTTAAGGACACGGGGGTATCGTGATTGGTTGAAGGTGTGAATGGTTACGCGGTGACCCTCGTACTTCTTAATGATGTTTTGGGTATCATCATCGGTGTTGAACGAGTTCATGAGGACAAATGGGACATCAACGCCGTGGGTCCGGTTAAGATATTCAATCTGACGGACGGACAAATCGAGGAAAGACATGCCCTCACGGACTTCGATAACCGATTTGGGACCAACACAACCCATAGAGGTTCCGAGACCACCATTAAGCTTGAGAACAGCAAGCTTGGAGAGGAGCTTAGTGTCCTCGGTTTTGGGAAGGGTTTCGTAAGGGATAACCTGGGAGGACTGGGGAGGCTGGATACGATCCCAATCCCTGTAAAATCGATTCCTGCGTAAGCCCATGGCCATGGCCGGAAATTGACGAGTGATAAGTCAAAACTTACAATGTAGTACCCTTGGCCTTATCCTGTAGGTATCTTCTGAATAAAGCAAAGAAGTTATCCATTTCAGTTTCAAAAGCCTAGTCACCGTAAAAGCAATGTTAGTGTTTTATCATTCTACAATTTCAGGGTTCTTACCATTTTGGTCTTGGCGTCTTTGACGCTATCGGCAAGGCCGTTCAAAGCATTCCTCATCTGGCTGGCAGCAACTGAGGTCGAGGTGTTGTCAAATGCCTATATAAAACTAAATTAGCGCTCCCGTAATTATCATATAAACTGTACATAACGTCGAGTGGCTAATATAGGGGATTTAAGGAACTCACGAAAGCAGACTGAGACTTCCCGTGTCTCCTCCCTGTGGGGACAGCGAGGCCATCATCTGGAGCACTACCCCCAACTGCCAAATTCTTCGCATAGGAAGTCATTTTCTCAGATTGCCGTTGTTCCGTTGGTGTAGTATCGACTGTCTGAATTGTCTGGACAGTTTGTACTGTTTGTACAGGCTTGGCTTCGACGGGCTGTACTTCAACTGGCTTGACGTCAACCGGCTTTTGCTGCACTGGTTGAACGGGATTTTGCTGAACCGAATTTTGCTGCACTGGCTTCTGCTGCGTTGGCTTCTGCTGTACGTGCTTGGGCTGTACGTTCTTAGACCTCTTGTTGAAGAGACGGTTTAGCATTGGAAACCAGAATGTCAGATCTAGACAAGATATAGGAGACTTATGAACAACGGAAACATGGAAATATTTATAACTAAGGGTAAAAACCCAAGTCATAATAAAAGCAAATCGGAAAGCTCGAAGATACGAAAACAAAGCGGAGGGCAAAGACCCACCAAAGACCCACCGCCTAAACAGAGAGAGGGGGTAACTCACCAATGAAATGGTAGATCGATGGAAGATGGTTGATTCAATGGCCTTCTGCAGAGGCTATTGTTCAAAAGAGCCGGTAGTGATGATGAATTGGCTTGCTGGAAAGTAGAGGTGAAGAAGGGGGAGGAGAGGAAGGGATGAAGTAGGGAAGGGGAGGGTCTAAAATGCCGGCTGGCAGAACGTCGAGGAGGGTAGGGTGAGGGGGGTGCTACAACCCTGTCCAGGATGACGAAACTAGCGGCCAACCTTTTTTTCTTTTCTTTCCCGGTCATGAAAAGGCCCACGCAGAGCACGGGGCACCAGCTCAAAGTGAAGGGGACAATTCCCCTTTCCCTTACCATCCACAGCAGAATAGCTGCGCTATCGCCTCCAACCTCAGGCTTTGGTCTACTTTGTCAATGAGGGCCCAAAGAACATCTGTTGTGATTTTTGGTTCAACAATTGCTTTGTTGATGTTATTGAAGCTCCCTTCACCAGTCCAAACATTTTCTCACAGCGCTCTGTGTGGAGCAAACAAAACCACACCCACATTTGGCGGAACACCGACACGGCGGGTTCATTGGTGGCACAGGCTGCAGCTCAATTTCCCTTGGCACAACCCTGAAGGCGGATAAACGGGGGGGAAAAATTAATGTCTCAACCGACAGGCACCCACCAATGAATATCAAATTTTTTAACGGGGCACCTTATTCGGAGTCTCAGAAAGCCACAGTAACTACATTCTAAATACTTCCCTCTTCACTAATAGTCACAACTCTAGACAGCTCACGCTGTAAATTCTTTCCGTTTTTCCTCTATCTCTTGTCGATATCGAGGAGCGGGAAAAATACTCAAGCAGTGGCTGTTATGCATTCTTCCGAGACAATACCTCCTGAGACTTGTGCATGACGAGGCAGGGTGGGCCCACTGGAGTTATACGGTAATTGCTCTAGTGCTGCCGAATATTGTAAATTGATCCCGCCTCCCCTTCTCCGAGCCCGTGCGTTGAGTTGCACCATTTCCTTCGAGAGAACCGTGAGCTTAGCAATACAACAACACCAAGCAGTGGCCGGGGGCCTCCACGTGTGCTAGCGGGTGCGCTGGCAAGTGCGGCATTGGGCATCAGGAAAATGAGGAGACAGGACGAATTCGACTTCGGCTGAAGTCTTTAGACGGATGCCGTGTATGTCAAAGATGGTTGTGTGGCCCCGGAAGAGGAAAATCAAAATAGAGAAAAATGTATGTATACTACCGGTACTTACTCATACGAGTGACAAGAGAAGTTCAAAATTAACACCGCCGGCCCCCATTTCAAGCAACACTTTTGAATCTGACAAGTACATAACGTTGGGAGGAAAAAAAAAACTCAAATTTGCCATCAGAGATAACCTCGCATACATTCCATCCTGGACAACTATTCTTTGGGGATACAGAGGACAAAAAAACAACATAATTCGCTGTCTAAGTTACATACAATGAGCGGTTGAAAAAAAAAGTGCGGCACCTTTTCGGCATGTCTCCGGAGGGGTCGAAGCCATCTTTTCCTGAAATTCATAGCACCCCCCTTTCTTATCTTATCAACCCCTCAATTGGCCCCACTCCTCTCAATACTGACTGGACACATCCTAGCTTCATACATCAATTCAAAGTTTATACGGTACTGCCTGAAGTCTTCTGCATATGCAAAATCCCGGGTATGACATATCACAATGTCAAATTGCCTTCTGCTCGAGCAGGGTTAGGGGAATTTCGAACCTCACTCTTCGAGAACTAGGGTATCAACCGTGTAAGGTACGGTAACGTACCGCATTTTTCGAACACGATCGAGAAACCCACTCTTAATGGTAACTAGCGAAGCATCTAGTTTTCAATGCAATACTGTACAGAGAATAGCCTGTGTTGACTGAAATTGATGCTAAGAGACCGTTTATGAAGAACTAGTAGCCTCACAGGGAGCCTTTTAATTCGTTTCCCTCCAAGCACTCTGGGCCATTTAGGGGTTGCAAAGCACGATGTGGTGACCTATCGGCACAAGTACATTCGTTGCGGCTCTGGACCTTTACCCCTCCCCACTCCCCACCAAACACGCCTCAACGTCATCCATACACAACGCGAATAAAGACTTCAGGTTTCCCGACTTGAGCCTTACCAGTAAGTATCTCCTGACTTGTTTTGACTGATTCCCGCGGTCTTCTCCGCTTGTCGGAACTCGTCTCCTGTTTCAACTAGTGCGGTGTTCTTGAACTAATGCCATTGTGTTTCTCGAGCTTTCGGTGACGGCGCAGAATATTACAGTAACAACTTTTACTTTTTAAAAAGGGAAAGGATAGGGTCTAATTCTTGCTTTCCTGGCTTATCTTCCCGCTACCTCAGGATTCGAAAACCCCTCAGTAAGCAAGACCGATGATTGCTGAAGATGAAAATTCGCTAATTTGGCCGGAGCTTTTCGGACAGTATTCTGGTGTGTGCTTCCAGCTTTTTTCCTTCTTCTCTCACCTCCCCTTGTGCTTTTCAAAAATATGTTTGAGGCGACAAAACACCCCTCATTGAGTGTGGATGGGGAGGCGTTGATGCTTGCTGTTTGTTGGTAATACAACATGGCCCTCAAGAACCTGGCTCGAAAATCAAGCTTTGGTTTTTTTCTTCGGTACCGGCATCCGGGTCGATGGTCTTTTTTTTTGCACTTTACCCCTAACCCATTCAATTCGCTGACTGTAATTTCTTATTATCCTACAGCCGACGAGATTCAACATTCCGCCAACACTTCAAGTTTTGAATATGACTGAGAATAACCCCACGCCTACCGGAACCTTCAAGATTCTCTATTTCGCCTATGCGAGCTCCCATACGAAGAAATCCGAGGAATTGCTCCCTGCGCCGATGCGGTTATCACAGCTCTTTGAGACTCTCGACAAAAAGTACCCAAGAATGAAGGAAAAGGTTCTCGAATCTTGCATGGTCACAGTCAACTTGGAGTATGTCGACATGGAAACAAACGATGGGAAGGAATTGAAAGCGGGTGACGAGGTGGGAATTATCCCACCTGTCAGCTCAGGATAACCGCAGAAGGGGGATGTCTTGGGGGAATACTACCGGCCAAACCTGAGGCTGTATCTATGATGTAACCGGAGCGGGTTGGAATATCATACCAATGGCCTCTTGGCCACTCGTTCTTTCAAACTAAGAAACGCAATGAAACTGAATTGCACGATTTTCGTGAATTATCTCTCCTGTCCTTTACAATTACATCGGCCACCCACAACCAACCCTCCACCGGAAAGCGCTTCCGAGCTATCAACTGTCCATAGCAACTCCACGATACCCGGTTCAAAGGTAGCCACACAAACCACCCACCGAGCAAACCAATCCCATGGTCCCCTCTCCACGCGTCGCACAACCCGAGAAACAAACTTCCACTCAGCCCCAAACCACTACCACCAGCGACGAAAAAAGAAAAAAAGTCTTATCGCGTCCACCAAAGTAGCCACATCAACCACACATCCTTCCTTTTTACGCAGCACAGCCTCCCCCTCCCTATTCCACTGAGAGCCCCACCACCAGTCCGCCGCCACTCATGATCTCCGATGGGCGTTCACTTCCGTGGATTTCAAACGTTACATCGATGCCTTAGACTCCGATCCCGTCAAGAAGTCCGTTTGCAAGAAGCGTGTTTTTTTTTTCCCTCGAGGCTTATTTTGTTTGCTTGGGTTTCAGGGAGCAAGGAAGAAGGCGATCATGAAACATCACCCGGAATATAAATAGATAATGGGCGGTAATTGGTGGGATGTTTGTTTGGGTAACGAAATACCCGTCTTGAGGGCGGTTTGTCTGTCGATGCTACGAGGCGAGCACCGCCGGTGTGTGGCGTGGGAAGTCGAAAAGATAAGGCAGTTATGATACGGTAGCGTACTGGGGGGCCAAGCGAAAGCTCAGGATGTGTTTAAGTGCGAAATCACGTCGTCTCACTCGAGTTTTGCTTCAGCTTGAAGCAACCTATCGAGCCGGGTGGGTGGTAACATCGGCCATGGATAAGTGCTTGCTGTCCTGGGGGTGGCCTTACAGTGGGTTCCGGGTGAGCCATAACCACCCAAAGGCCCCCACCGACTATTAAGGCAAAAAAGTGGACACAGAGGACAGAGGCAGAACCTTAGGGCATGACAGACTGCTATAAACTACTGACGTCCAGTGCTAGACCGAGCGGCCCTGTCCGCCTTGCTCTCCATTACGTATTATCATTGTAGTCCCCCCCGCAGCCACCACTACGCCTACAAAGTAAGGTTTTGTATCCCGAAGTCTAGGCCTCTTCTTCCCTTCTTGTTTCAGGGCATTGTTTTTTGTATTATACAATCCAAATAGAAGGTCCTTCGCGTAGTTCGGATGGGATTTCCTTTTGCAGGGTGGGGGAATTTTAAATAATTTGTTTGGGCGGGTATTTCGTTCCAAACATGCTGGATCCCGCCATTCTGATACGAGGTTTACCTGGGCCTGGAGTTTATTTTATTTACCACATCTTTGTCTGGGGAGGGGGAGGGGGAGGGAAGGGGCAAGTATGTCCTTCCGTAGCGCTTCAGGTGAAAAGCCTTTTCGCAGTGCGGAGAGCCGGGTGGGCTGGAGCGGTGGCATGGTGTGGAATGTTGAAGGGGGATACTGCACCGGTACTTGGTGGTTGAATGGCTAGTCTAGCATTCTTGCATTGGGCGGTTGGCCAGTTTGTAGTTTTCGCATGGAGACAAGTAAATTCGAGTACCTACGGACAGTACAAGACAAGTCATTGCTCGCCATGCACTAGCAAGCAAGCAAGCAAAACGGAGGTGGTCGGTGCCCTGCCATGGCGACTGCCTGCGACAGCATTCTTCTTGGTGGTTGAATGGCTCGCCTGTTGACGCATTTGTGCTCCCGTAGATCATGCGCGCAAGCGATCGTGCCAAGACAGCATTGACCAGGCGATCAAAATAGGCGAAACCTTCCTAAAGTGCACCGTCCAATCCATGGATCCGTAGATCAATTGACCAATCGGTTGGTCAACCAACTAAGCGCTTCCGAAAATCATCGATTTCCCCTTGCCAAAATGGGAGAATAAAAATAAAATATAATAAAAATACCCGCTTGAGACCTCCCGGATCGGGAATTTTTTTTATACTTTCCACGGTTCGGGGAGATGATAGAAATTAAGTTGAAACAGGAGGGGAAGTCTTGGCTCTACTTAACTTTTGCCGGCTCTTGGTTAGACTATTCTTAAAGTATCCGGGCGCCGAGACACATGTTAATCAATGCCAAGGTGTCGGGGTACCCATCAACGGCCAAGAAACAGCCGCCGCGCAGGTTCTTGTGAAACGGTTGAATGATCATCCCTTCATCTCTTGTGTTTATTTGTTGACGACCGCTGCTTTTTGGCTGATTGGTAACTGCCAGTCAAGAATGGGAAGGGGATTCCTGGGAAGCGCGTGTGGAAACTGTTTTAACCCTAAATACCTTTCTCTGGCTTTAGTGTCTACCTCTGCGGCTTAGTTTAAGGACGGTCGGGAAGTGGATTCACCGTAATTGGATGGAACGGGGGGGGGGGTAGGGAATCCCGTTTCATGTAGTACCATTCCCGGACCGAGAGAGAGCTAGGGCGATTCTTTCAATGACGGATCTTGCTGAGCGCTAGGTAATCCGTGCCCTCGACGATCTTGAGGTGCGGAATTCTGGTTGACATGACCCGCAGAACGTGGCTGGGGGGGGGGGAATTTTTTTATAAAAAATTCTTGACTGAGGCTGTGGTTGGTCAATCATGCAGCGCACTACAAGGTACATCCATCCATTTCCTGTTTCACCAACCACCGACCGGCTAGTTGGCCCGTTCGTGACGGGTGTTCCTATTATTCCTCTCGACATTATACTCCCGACAGATGGTGTTTCTAACTACTGTCCATTGAGGTTCTAGTTTGTATGAGTCTTCAACCGCCACAGCTGGCGCCTCATGAGGCTTTGCCATGTGAATCACACAAGGACCTTCCTTACTGCCTACCATTCAGTCTCAATGGGTGGATTCGCCTAAGACATCAGAGCTAGCAATAGCTCATCTTTCTGCTACTCCCCGGGCCATTCAGGCCCAGCCTCAGGCCATTCTCAAACCTCAATGAGCCTCCGTACGTTCCCGCCTTTTGTTTCCTTGCTATGGAAAGTGATCGACTTGGTTCCGTTGTTCTGGGCCCCCATGAATGGAGCTGTGCGTGCGTGGCTGCCATTGCGCTTGAGATACGTATGCATTGTCTTAGGCAACTTCGTGGTGGTGGGGGTGGTGGTATATAGAAGCATTCTCCAACCCCCCCACCATCTGCACTTCATTACCTCCCGCAGCTTCTACTCACACACACCAGACTTCCGGAGTTGAGCTCTTGGCTATTATATTCTTCTCAATTCTTTTTTTTTGAATACTTCTAATATTGCCGCTGGAGTCTTTGAAAGTCTTCGGGTTTCCTTTCTTATATTTTTGACCATCTGGATACAAGGCTCTCTCTTCTCCACCAGACATACACACATACATAAGATACAAAGCTTCAGACTTGCCCGCAAAAAAGAACGATTATTTACGGAAAGGTACTTGCAATTGCGATCGCCTTTTACTCATACACGACAATACAAGATGCATGTTCCTACAAGAAACTCTCTCCAGCTCGCTGGAATTGCTGTTATGGCTTTAATTTCTGGTGTTCATGGCCATAGTTGGGTGTGTATTCACTTCCTCTGTACCTTATGAACGAGGTATACTAACGAATATACCAGATTGATGGCTTGAAGGTAGTCTCCGGCAACAATTCTGGTCCTTTTAAAAATACCTCTACTATTCAACAAGGCCCACAAGGCCCACAAGGGCCGGGCCTTGGTTACATTCGTGCTTACCGTGAGCCCCCCATCCTACTATCCACATATCAGGTAGCCAATACTAACGTACCCTCACAGAGGGCCACACCGACGCAACCGCGGTGTACCTAATCACGGCCCCAAAACTCGACAGTAACGTCTGCCGTCCCAGCCAACAGCAAAACCCCACCACCAACACCGCCCAATTTCCCCGCTTGAGTGCATCCCCAGGGGACTTCATCCAAGGCACCTACCTGGAAAACGGACACATCTCCAAACCTGAAGCTCCTGACGGCACTCCAGGCACAGTCTACTGGTTCGGCACCGCTAACGCAAAGCCTGATGACACCCTTGCGAACGTCAAGCAATGGAGCATCGACGGGAAGGGCGGTGATGGCCGCGGAAGACTCCTGGCGAATCCCAGTAACTTTGATGACGGGACGTGTATCGAGGCTAACGATAGTCCGATTGCTAAGCAACGCAAAGCCGCCGGTGGTGGTGGGCCGTGCAAGAGTGTTTTCAAGCTTCCGGAGGATGCTAAGGTGGGAACTACCTTCACCGTGTACTGGGTTTGGGATTATAGCAATCATTTCGGTCCTACGAAGAAGGGGCATACCGAGTGGTATACCTCTTGCATGGATATCCAAGTCGTCGCGCCGAAGGGGAAGAGGTTTTTGAATGGGTCGGCGAAGTTTAGAGGGAGATTGTGAGAGGGATTTTTTTCTTTTTTCTTTTCTCTTTTCCGTTTATTGTCCTCGTTTTCCCTTTTAACGCATAGAGTACACTTCCGGTATATACTTAATACCCCCCCTCCCACTAGACTACCATCTTGAAAAGTTGAGTGGAGTTTTTGTATTATTATCTGCTTTTTTTCTTTTTCTTTTTCGCTCTCCTCTTTGGTTATTTCTTTGGCATTTTGTACTATTGATGCGGTGCATCCCCCCTTTCACGGACTCTACGAGCACATGCTATAATTTCCTTTTGTCTTTTTATACTACTCCCCTTATCCCATAGTTTCTTGTCTGCATTTGTGTTGCTCTGCATCATGGTGGTGTTTGTGCTTTTTTTGTATAACAGATAACATAGATTACCATTTGCTGTTATTAGCTTTGCTTATATCAACTTGTTGATGCTATAGTGACGGGGGGGTAGAAATCTGGGGATTCTTTACCGATTCGCTAGAGGGTTTTCTCCACAATGTACCACGTTGCTGCAGGGAACCTTGCACGTGGCATTTGAGCCCTGCAGGGAACGTTTTGTACTAGCGAGCTCCGACTCGACCTACTACAAGAAAAAGTGCCCGATTATACTTTCTGGGTGGGATCTGGAGTAGTGTCATACACCGGTACAGGTGATGGGGCGAGCGGACACCAATGTCTGCCCCGTGGCTACTTTGATGCTGGGCGAGGATGGGATTAACTTTGCTGGGTGAGGTGTCTACCTGCCAGTAGTTGGCGCCGATTTTTTTTCCCATTCAACAAGAGGACATCGAATTCTGGCGATAGTAAGCTGAAGCCGTCACAAATTCACAAATGTGTGTATCGGTAATACGGACGGGATGCAGGAGTCGAGGTTCTGCCGAAGGATATCATTGTGTGGAAACGAGGCTGTTTTAGAGCGAAGTTGGCAGGAAAATCAAGACTTGGATGATTTGGTCTTATCATACAGTATACGCTCTTCTGGGCAGATCATTCACTCAGCGATGTAGTTTTCAGGGTAACTCTTAGCCTGGGTCTTTTCGCAGAGGCTACCGTGTCTGCATGGCAGTTTGTTGGGGGGTGTGAATTTTTGAGGATATCGTGTCCTGAAAAGACCGTCACGGTATCTGCTCACACAATCATTTACCTGCCCTGTGTGTGGGAGTATATAAGGACACCACCACCACCCAAACCACCCATCCTCTCCATCACCCAAAAACACACGCGATCATCGGAATACGAGAAATCTACAAAACTATCTTTTTCTTCCAAAACCTCAAGCACGCATCACTACATACCCAAAAGCACACGCCATCATCGGAATACAAGAAATCTACAAAACCATCTTTTTCTTCTGAAACCTCAAGCACGCATTGCTACATTGCACAATGTGCATTTCTTCGCTTCCTAACGAGCTCATATGCTATATGGTCGAGGAGTTCCTCGATCCCGCGGATGTTTTCGCCTTGCTGCGTGGCAGCAATAGGCACCTAGCGCCGATTCTCATTACTGCTTTAAATTCGTTTGCTGTTAGACGGGAGAATTCACTACACGTTACTTTCTGGGCTGCCTTCTACGGGCATAGAGACCTCCTAGGCATGATGCTTAAGGAGGGAGAAATTGAACTTCGTCACCCCCGTTTCCTACCCGGGTCAGGCCACTCGGGATTGGTAGATTATGCGATGAGGAACTCGCTGAGGCTTCGGGTGCGAAACGGCATCGAGCGAGATTGGACAATGCTATGGTGGGCGTTGTCCTCGCCACCGCATGTCCGACTGGAGAGGGTAGAGAAGGTTGTGGGATCGGGGGTTCAGTATGGGGGAGATGTTTTCTCTTGGGTAACGTGGGGCCCGTTGAAGGATCGCGACTCTGATGAAGACCTCCGGGACCAGTTGAATAGTGCGACTCTAGATTTGTTGTTGAGGAACCTACCTGTGGAAAAGTTGGGGGGGATTTTTAAACGCTTGCATTCTAGCGGGAGGCCCCCAATCCTGAAGGCAATCTTTGCGGGACACCGCCGCGTTGTTGAACTTTTCCTGAAGTATGGTGTTGACCCCAACGTGGGGCTTGAGCTTGCTGGCCGTGCTCCTTTGCATTTGGCTGCCGATTGTGGCCATGTCGGGGTGGCCGGTACCTTGTTAGACTACGGCGCACATATCGATCGTCATAATGTGGATTCGTTGACACCGTTGCATTTTGCCGTATATAAGAAACGGAGGGAAATGATCGAGTTTTTAGTTAGTAAGGGAGCCCCCTTGGGCGGGTTTGACGCTACTGGGAACACACTCCTTGGCTTTGCAGTTCAGAACTGTGATCCCACGATTGTCGAGATGTTGGTTTCGCTTGAGGTTGATATTAATCAACAATGCCATAAGGATTACCCCTCTTCTCGACCAATACATGTTGCCGTAGAACGGGGCGACATCAATATGGTTGAGGTTTTAGTGCGCCTGAAGGCTGATATAGAGGCACCATCCGTGAGAGGTACCCCGTTGATGATGGCAGCTGAGATGGGCCACGATGAGCTTCTAAGAATGCTTATCAGAAGCGGCGCCAACCCGCACCTCACAGACTCCGAGGGTGCCACTTTGATGCACATTGCAGCCCGGGGTGGCCGCGAAAGTACAGTGGTAGCGCTGGTTGAAATGATGGGAATAGGGTGGATTTATTTGAGGGATTCCTTGGGGGGTACGCCAATGCGTCGTGCTGTGGAGGGTGGTCATGTCCCAGTTGTGAGGAGGTTATTTCGCTTAGGCGCTGACGTTAACGCGGAAAGAAGGCGTGATGGGTGCTCTCCGCTTTCCCTTGATATTGGAGTGGGATCCGCAGACACTGTTTTTACTTTAACGTACCCCACCGGGCAACGGGACAGCGCAGGGAACCGGGACACAAGGCAACTGTGCAGTCGCACCCCTTTGTCCAAGATGGCCAAAATCAAGGGTTGACTGTCCAGAACAGTGAAACATCCGGGAGAGTGAGGTGGTTGATAAATATGGTGTTTAAGGAAACGGCGAAGCGAGTGGTAATTGTGTAGATATGACTTCCGGTTATTTTGTATCAGGTTCAGATGAGAGAGTGAGTGGAAAATAGAGAGATGAATGAAAAGATGAAAATTTAAGAAAACCTTCACAATCCCAAACTTGAATTGAATGATTTTATCTCGAATGATCAAGCAAAATTATCAACAAAGGTTTGCGTAAAGCTTTTTTTTTTTTTGCCTACCAGGTAGACCACAGGCGGTAATCAATCGTGCCATTGAGCAGCCGTGATGTGATATTTTACCCTAGGATTAGGAAAAAAATCCGGAACACACTGAATTATCATATACTTTCTAATAATTATGTGAATAGGAGTTAGAGAAATCTAGATTTGCCATCCGGTCCGAAACCCCCCCCCCTAAAATCCGGGACAGTTGAGGTGTATTTCCAAGTAATGTAGTTGGCACAAATCTTGAAGAAAAATTGTCCGTGACAAACGAAGAATCCGGGAGAGTAAGGTCCAGGACAACGGGGTGCGATTGTACTGTATGCGCTCCTAGGCAAGGGTGATTATTACTTATCACTACGGACCCGGTGGGTAGATGCTGTACTGTACCCGGGTTACCTGCTCTTTATCTGCGATTGGGCATCTGCTCTGGTGGGGGGGAGGGGATTGGCTTGATTACTATAGTATTAGATAAACGCTTCCGTCTCTGGATTTTATCTGGATGCGCATAGAGGGACATCCTTTGCCGAGGGACATTTTTCGGGAGCATTTAGAGCTTCGAGGTTCTCAAGATATCCTTCCGGAACATCTATCTATACACGGGGCACGGTATAATATGCACATCCCATCAGCCAAGAATCCCCGCGCCTGCGTTCCCTTTGTCTTCTTCTTCATCATCTTCTTCTTCTTTCCTCCCCGTTCAGTTCACAGAACGTTCCATTTCGCTTCTCTAGAAAACACGAATCCATCCATCCATCCAATCAACAGCACCCAGTGCAATCAATCAATCAATCAATCAATCGAGTACATGTATCAAACACCCCGCTCAAAAACCTCCTCGGAAAAAGAAAAGAGAAAAAAGAAAGATTCATTCAAACACCGCATTTCCCAACCAGCCAGCCAGGCAGCCAGCCCCTCACGTACCCACTCAAACTTCACCTCACCTCCCCCGATTCCCGATAATAGTAACCAACGCCCCAATCCCAATCCCCACAATCAAGACCATCAAGAAGGCCACTCCGCACAGCACATACGACCTCCTGCGCTTCTGCTTTTCGCGCGCTAGCCAGGTGCCCTCTTCATCCCTACCGTAGCAAAAAACACACAATTGTCAGTCAGTCAGCGAGGATTTCCCGCCGCGGTGGTGGCGTCCGGGGGGGGGGGGGGGGTGCATGCATACAGTGAGATGGGATTTGAATTTTGCCGCTGCTGGGCTTTTTCCAGGTCGGGGGGGCCGGCGATGCGTGCGGCGTGGTAGAAGCGTTGGTAGAATGTTGGGTCTGTGTGTGACATTTTGTTTTGTTTGTTTGTTTAGTGGTTGGGTGGTGGTGGTGGTGGTGGTGATGATGATGGTGGTGGAAAGGAATGTAGAAGAGCACGAGTGCTATGCGAGGAAACGAAAGTACCGGATGGATCAAACGAAGGAAGAAGAATGGAAACTTTTTTTTTCTTTCTCACTCTCTAAAAAGAAAAAAGAAAGAAAGGAAAAAAGAGGGAAGGAAGGGCAAAAGGAAAAGAAAGAAGGAAAGAAAAAACGAACGAACGACCGAAGGATGGAAGGAATGGGGGGAAGGGGGTGCGAGGAAGGGAAGAACGAAGGGAAGGGTTAAGTATATCCTAAATGTCCCAGTCAAGTTAAATAACCACCCATGTTTTCAGTGGTATCATATGCTCGAGCTTATCATCCAAGCAACTTACTTTACCTGACAATTTTGCTTGGGGCCCTTTACATGGGTTCGTTGGTGGACCGGGGGTTGTTGGCTGGGTGGGAGGTTCCGTATGGCATCATTCATGGGTTAATGTGAGACAGGCATATTAGGCTGTGGCGGTGCGGTGCAGTACTTTAATTTTCCGTTGCGAGGGCTATTTGTGGGGTCGTGCTGGATAGTGTCGTGCTCTACCGTGGAGGTGTCCGAGTTTGCGGGGGCGTGGTGAGAGCAAAGATGAGGTTGGGCTAGCCATGGAATTGTGGTGTTTTTGTCTTTTGTGCTCTGTTGTGTGTGGTTGTCTGGTACCGTGGTTAAAGCGGGAGATGGTGGTTGTGGTTACCTGGTTTGCTCTGCTGTGATGCGCTCTTTAGCGAGCACAAAATTTTATATGGATAATGTATTAATGCCATGTGAGAGTCTAGCGCTTTTTCAGGAGATTGAGCACGAGGTCTGGAGTTTGATGTCATTTTTTTAAAATTTAATTTACAAGCTTTGCGCCGGCACGCCTATTGATAGAATTTATATTATAATATTGTGAAGCGGAAGTTCATCCTCTGTGGTCTAACGGTCTAATGGGAGGATGGGTATCGTATTTCGCTTTCTCGGTGTTCCAGTTTCCCTCGTGGCGATTAATTTGCCGTCTTTCAATCATGTCGTGGCGAACCAATACATCCTAGATTGCTATATAATTAATTAAGCTCTGACTTTTGCATCTGTTCGTTGATGTATAGACTGCCAGTTATGGTGGTTGGCTACTCTGCTAGAGACAAAGTCTCCCTGGCGCTTAATTGTGCTTTGCCTGGCCAATGGTTAACGAGTATGGAAGGTGAGAAAGTGAGTGGTGTTTCATACGCATCGGGCGGTGGTAACGAGGTCGGAAAAACGCTTGTCCGAATATGCAGGAACCAGCTCCCGTCCGTTAACTTGTTCCGGGATAGTGAATGAATGCCAAGTACTCGAGTAGAGTATTCAAGCACGAGCGCGTTATTGTGCAGCACCGCCCATACCACGCGAAGGCAAAGAACTCGCAAGAGCAAGTAACTTACCCCTCAGTCTCTGCAGCACAGTGGCACGGGGATGGATCATCGATTAAATATCGCGTTTGTTTATCTAATGCTTGGGGCGGCTCTGCCAGGTCGTGTGGGTTACTTCCGATCCCTGCCGAAACCGCGGATTGGGCCTTAATATACTGTATGTCTATTAGCCGCAACGAACAAAGTAAATCTAAATCTGGTTTTCCAATCATTACCACCCTGTCCGGGGGTCGGCTTGGGAGAGCGATACCCCATGCGACCTCTTTAAATGAATGATATGCTGCAGTACCTCTCTCGTCAAAAATGGAATAATAATAGTAATAAACTCCAACCGCAACTATTTCAATGACGCATTTTACGAGTGAACCGCGAGACTCTTTTCTCTATGGGTTAATAAAAGCTGATGAGAAGAAGCCTAATCATGCTCAAATCGGTCCGGCAGAAGCGGTGGCGCATTTTGATATTCCAAGGTCAAGGCAGGTCGGAGGGAAATCGTACAGGAGGGAAAAAAAGTCGCTGCGGATAAAGCCTCATATTCGCAAGCACAGCTTTGTCTGTTTGTGCCGGCGATGGAGTTGATCAACAGCCCCGCCGCGAATCGTTACGGTAATAAAGTGCTATGGAGGTGGGGGTGACAGCGATGTTTCTTGCCACGGGAATGAGGCGGACGGCCTTGTGTTGTAACCGTCCTAAGGGCCCATTTATCTATAGACCGCCGTCAGGCAGCATGAGGCGGTGCCGTTGAGGGGGACTTGACGGTTGGGGGTGTGAGTGGAAGTGTTTGGATAGGTAGATGGTGTTTATCTATAGTACGAGCGTGGCCGGTAGATAGATATGCTCCTGTCTTTGCCGATAGTTAAGTAGTGAGAGAGCGTTGAAGAGAACGAGGGAACTTCGCCACCCTAAGTTGTGCGCTGAGATCGTATTTTGCTGTGGGAACTCGAGGCTTTTCGTTTGGTTGTTGTCGCCGTCAATCTGTTGATCCTTTGAGAATTGGCAGCTGCTCGTTGGGTGTCTGTGTGGGACATATCTGGCATCAGTCATGCAGCTGCATTCGAGGGAAATGATTGGATAGGAAATGTGCCACAACATGCCACATCGCCCCGCTTTTTTCAGCTCTGGTCACGGAACATCTGTGAACTCCCCTCATCCCCCACAAAACGCTGCATTATTATTTCTACATTCAAGAAACATTTTGGATAGAATATCATGGCCCAAACTTCACATCAAGTTAGATTCGGCGACGGCAACGTCAACTGCGGGAACGTAAGCGATAGTTTCAACACCTATATGTCCGATGAGGATGGAAAGGTCATGCGTTGGCTCTCACCACTCGAGCCGAATAAAAGGCACCAAGGGGTGCGTACCGAGCGGTTCGACGGTATAGGGGATTGGTTTCTGGAAACGAGCGAGTTTCGGGCGTGGAGGGATGGTGAGGGCGGAGCCGATAATACTGTCTTGTTTTGCTCCGGGAATCCGGGAGTGGGAAAGACATATCTGAGGTATGTGGGGGGATTTTTTGGTAGAAGCGAATACCACTGACGGCTTGAGGTACTAGTTCTTTGGTGATGGATAGCCTCTGTGATCGGACGGGAGAGGAAAATATTGCGGTTGCAGGCTTCTACTGCGACTTCCCCTCCCAGCAAGAGCAGACTATTAACAACACCGTGGGAGCTATTCTGAAGCAGCTAGTAGGTAGAGGGCGCATCATGAAGGATCTCCGTGTAGCATTTCAAAAAGCGAGTCAGGAGCTTGGTGGTAGAGGGCCGCGGCTTGTGGATATGGTGGGGATGTTGAGGACAGCTATTGCTTCGATACCGCGGGTTTTTATTTGCATAGATGCCTTGGACGAATGTCTACCGAGGTGCCTGCCGGAGCTTCTCGGGTCTCTGAGAGATATCGTTAAGGAGGCGCCTAACACCAGAATATTCCTCACCGGGAGGCCCCATGTGTGGGGAGATATTCAAAGATATTTCTCACAGACGATTGTTATACCCCTCAACCCTAACACCAATGATATCCGGGATTATGTGGAGATGAGGTTAGACAGGGATTCCGAGACAGAAGCGATGAGCAATGGTTTACGGGCGGATATTGTGAGGGTTATCCAGGAGAAGATTTCTGATATGTGCGTAGGACCATTTAGCATGTCCCCCGATCAATATAATGTATACTTACTAGAGATTGTGGCTAGATTCCTGCTTGTTTCGCTCCACATCGATGCCATTCTCGGAGAGGTGACCATTCGTCAGAGGAGGAGGAAACTTGAAGAGATGACGCTTGGCGATGGATTGAATGACGCCTATACGGCAACCCTCTCGCGACTGAAAGCCCAGAAGGGATACAAATCGGTACTCGGGTTGAAGGTCCTGATGTGGGTGTTGTATTCGGAGAGGCCATTACGATCCCAGGAGCTCTGCCACGCCTTGGGAGTGGAGGTAGGATCTACAGATCTGGATCAGGAAAACGTTCCTGCCTTACGCACGCTCCTATCATCTTGTGTGGGTCTTGTCACAGTCGAGGCATCTTCATCGACAGTCCGACTGGTGCATTTTACTCTTCAGGAGCATCTCTCTCGTGATCCGACCCTATTCCAGAGTCCACACTCAACAATTGCCGAGGTTTGTCTGACATACCTCAATTTTGGATGCATCAGGAATATTTCGCCGACTCTTTACTCGGCCCCCGCAACAACTCCCCTTCTAGAATATGCTTCTGTCTACTGGGGCAGGCATGGTAGGAGGGGGATGACGGAAAATATCAAAATAGTTGCACTGAAGCTTCTCGATAGATTCGATGAGCATATATCTGCTCAACTCCTATTATTACACTATGATCAGCATCGCGGTGGGGGCCCGAAATTTGACAAAGCGGGAGGACCCAGAGGATTTTCAGGGCTCCACGGAGTCGCATTCTTGGGGATTGTGGGGATAGTTTCGACCATATTGGAGATGAAGGAATGGGACGTTAATGCGTACGATTGCATTGGGATGACGGCTCTCACGTGGGCATCTTTCAGGGGGCACGACGAGGTGGTAAGGGCGCTTTTGGGGCGGGGGGACATCAATCCCGACCAAGCAGACACCAAATATGGCCAGACACCACTCGCATGGGCGGCTTTGAACGGGCATGAAGGGGTAGTAAAGATGCTTTTGGAACGAGACGACGTCAATCCCGACCGGGCGAGCAAATATGGCCGGACACCACTCTCGTGCGCGGCTGAGAAAGGGCATGAGGGGGTAGTAAAGATGCTTTTGGAACGAGACGACGTCAATCCCGACCAGGTAGACATCGAATATGGCCAAACGCCACTCTCGTGGGCGGCTGAGAACGGGCATGAAGGGGTAGTAAAGATGCTTTTGCAACGAGACGACGTCAATCCCGACCGGGCGAGCAAATCTGGCCGGACACCACTCTCGTGGGCGGCTGAGAACGGGCATGAGGGGGTAGTAAAGGTGATTTTGCAACGAGACGACGTCAATCCCGACCGGGCGAGCACATATGGCCGGACACCACTCTCGTGGGCGGCCGAGAACGGGCATGAGGGGATAGTAAAGATGCTTTTGGAACGAGACGACGTCAATCCCGACCGGGCGAGCAAATCTGGCCGGACACCACTCTCGTCGGCGGCTTTGAAGGGGCATGAGGGGGTAGTAAAGATTCTTTTGCAACGAGACGACGTTAATCCCGACCTGGCGGACACCGAATATGGCCGGACACCACTCTCGTGGGCGGCTGAGAACAGGCATGAGGGGGTAGTAAAGATTCTTTTGCAACGAGACGATGTCAATCCCGACCGGGCGAGCAAATCTGGCCGTACACCACTCTTGCGGGCGGCTTCGAACGGGCATGAGGGGGTAGTAAAGATGCTTTTGCATCGAGACGACGTCAATCCCGACCTGGCGGACACCAACTATGGCCGGACGCCACTCTCGTGGGCAGGTGAGAACGGGAACGAGGGGGTAGTAAAGATGCTTTTGCAACGAGACGACGTCAATCCCGACCTGGCGGACACCTACTATTGCCGGACGCCACTCTCGTGGGCAGCTGAGAACGGGCACGTGGGGGTAGTAAAGATGCTTTTGCAACGAGACGACGTCAATCCCGACCGGGCGAGCAAATATGGCCGTACACCACTCTCGTGGGCGGCTTCGAACGGGCATGAGGGGGTAGTAAAGATGCTTTTGCATCGAGACGACGTCAATCCCGACCTGGCGAACAAATATGGCCGGACACCACTCTCGTGGGCGGCTTCGGACGGACATGAGGGGGTAGTAAAGATGCTTTTGGAACGAGGCGACGTCAATCCCGACCAGGTAGACATCGAATATGGCCAAACGCCACTCTCGTGGGCGGCTGAGAACGGGCATGTAGGGGTAGTAAAGATGCTTTTGGAACGGGAGGACGTCGATCCCGACCGTGCGGGCGCCTTTGACTGGACACCACTCGAGTGGGCGGCTTCGAACGGACATGAGGAGGTAGTAGAGGTGATTAGGCAATGGAAAGATGGACGCACCGCTATGCCGGATAACATGAACAGAAACTCCACAGCCGTCGGCTCTCTCCGTGTAACATGATGCAGCTGCGAGGATCCCTCATGACTGGGACACTGTCGTTTGCGCCGCAGCGGATCCCGGTGACCCGACATTCCTCCCGCCCACCCCTCTATCACGAGACGAATGTGTACTGAACCTACAAATCAGATCTCACTATCCAAATACCGACATGATAGACTCCGATGGTTAACCCAAGCCCTTGCTGCCAGCACTCCATGAACGGCTGAAGTTATTAGATCCTGAGGATTCTGTTTCCAAGCCCGCAGATCGTGGTCTCTCAACTCAATTACCTAGGCGCCTCAATCTCGTTCTATCTGGCTCCTAGGGGTCTGCTGCCGTCGAAGGGAAATCAAGGCCCATCTTAGAACCACCTAACCAATCCCTCCATTAGCCGTCGACCTGTGATTTATCACCGCCTCACTCATTCTCCTTTTTGCTTTGGCCCTTCATATCCTTCCTTCCTCGTTATTAGATATATTCTTACTCTATTGGTAGTCGCCACGGGGAGGCCGGTACAGCAAAGGCCTCCGTCCATCAACATGTAAACAGGCTTTAATCAGTCCGTTTTTTCTATTTTCTGCAGCATTTGCTATTTCTCGCTCTTGCGTTTTTTCTCTTCTCTGCTTTTTCCTTCCGTTAGAATTCCAGTTGGAGTTGGTCCCACTATATTCTATTGTTATTGTTTATTCCGGTTATTTATTATGTTGGAATTTGCCTTGGGCTTTGCAGACAGTGGTGTATAATATAGTATAGTACCGCCCGTTACAAGCAATTAGGCAGGAATAGATGGTAAACTAGAAGACATCCACCCTAAGTTCTTAGGCAGTTGATCAATCTCCTCTGAGTAATTTCTCATCACGGTCAAGTTGTCTCCATTGGTACCTTTTGCAGACTATTATAGTCTGATACTGGTTCTGCTATATGCCATCGGGAGCAGTTCTCAAACGGGTGAAATACAACCCTAACCCTGACATGCCGGATATCCCTCTAACGCCGGTGCATGGTCTGGTGGTACCAATAGGATGCCGGGGGCGGTGGTCCTCTGCTACTCGTAGTTAAGCTAGATTCCGAAACTGTACCAGATAGTGAGTTGGCTTGCCCTTCGGGAATATTTGTGGTGTATGATAACAGGTGTATCAAATTCAGGCGCACGCTTCATTCTTTGTGCTCCAACTATTTTATCCGGGGCACTTTAATTTTCTAGTATTGTTATCGTTGGGGTGTGGGAAGGAATTGATTGTCCTATTTCTCAGGTTCAAGTCTTGCTAGCTCAATAGGAATAACAAATTAGTCAGATGGATGGTTCATGCTCAACGCCGGCTATATACGCTTTCCACAATACAATAAGAGTGATTGTCCAAATCCTACAACAACATAGAACGGGGATCCAGGGAACAAAGTGCACGAAATGTAGGATATCGGCGGAGGGAAGGAACATCCTGGGTGGTCTAGTAGGGATCTATTCACATTGTCCGCTTGGGTTTATACCATATCTATCAGCCCAGATACGGTTATGTTAGCAACCAGGCTTGCGGTTACGGCCTGCCTGTAAGCCGTTGGCAATGATAACCTTTTGTATTGGAGGATTTTTTTACTCTCATGATTATCTAATAATATTTTTCAAACCCATACTTCTTAGCTTTTAGCTGTGGTTGTAATGAAGGCATTTTTACAATTCGGCTATGGTTGAACTGCGAATAACGGCGGCGAGTGACCGGGTGTGAAACGAAACAATAAACGCCAAGGCAAAGAATAGGACTAAACGATCGCACAGAAGCGGAGAATTTTTTTCTTCAACAACACACTCACACTCACCATGCTCACTAACTCAACTAACTAAAACTACCGGTAGAGACAGGAGTATATATGAAAAAACAACGATATCCTCCTTCCACTAGCATCCACCGAGTCCTATCCTTCCATCGATCGCCACATACGTCCACACTCTTCCACGCACGCCCTCGCTTCTATGCTGGCCTTTCGATCTTCCACGCTCGCTCCCGCTCTTCTACGCAGGTCTCCCTTTCCTTTCCGTGCAGAACAATCATGCTAACAACGGAAAGAACAGAGAAAACTCTTCCAGGCTCCGTAGCCTACTCGCATATGAGTTCTCCTCACCGATCGCAAGCACCTCTCCAGAGGTTTGTTGGACGATAACCGTGTACGATGCACCTACGCCGAGCGGCATGAAAGAACTTGCTCCCGGAGAGCTTATCTTCTTTGCCTGAACGATAACGGGGTGGGATATGTGCGGGGCCGCCGGACTAAGCATGTGGCCGGGGGTTCAGGTGTGTGCCCAGTAGTTAGTATGGTGAGCAGCAATCGAACATTTTCAACGGGCATAAGAACTAGGATTCGGGAAGGGAATACAGGGCGAAAGATTTTCAGGGAGGAAGTATCTCCCTCCATTCCATTCGATACCTCCTGTGTGACTACACTGTAACACTATAAGCTGCAACGAAAGAGTAAATCTAAATCTGGTTTTCCAATCATTACCTCCCTGTTCGGGGGTCGGCTTGGGAGCGCGATACCCCATGCGACCTCTTTAAATGAATAATAATATTATGTAGTAGCTTCTCTCGTCAAAAAGGGAAAAATAATAATTGCAGACTGCAACCGCAACTATTTCAATGACGCATTTGACTAGCGAACCGCAACAGTCTTTTCTCTACGGGTTAATAAAAGCTGATGCGAAGAAGGCTAATCATGTTCAAATCGGTCCGGCAGAAGCGGTGGCGCATTTTCATATTCCAAGGTCAAGGGAGGTCGGAGGGAAATCGTAAAGGAAAAAAAATGTTGCTCTGGACAAAGCCTCATATTCGGTAGAACCTTTTTGCCTGTTTGTGCCGGCGGAGTAGTTGATCAACAGCCCCGCCGCGAATCATTACGGTAATAAAGTGCTGTGGAAGTGGGGGTGACAGCGATGTTTCTTGCCGCAGGAACGAAGCTGACGGCCTTGTGCTGTAACCGTCCTAAGGGCCCATTTATCTACTCGAGTATAGACGGCTGTCCAGCAGCATGAGGCTGTGCCGACTGTTACGGGGGGGTTGACAGATGGAGGTGTGAGTGGAATTGTTTGGGTAGGTAGATGGTGTTTACTTATAGTACGAGCGCGGCTGGTTGGTAGATATACTCCTGTCTTTAGCGTTAGTTAGTGGCGAGAGAGCGCTGAAGAGAACGAGGGAACTTCACCACTCCTAAGTTGTGCGCTGGGGATCGCATTTTTCTGTGGGAACTCTAGGCTATTCGTTTGGTTGTTGCCGTCAATCTGGTGATCATTTGAAAATTGGTAGCTGCTCGGTGTTGGAAATGGTGCTGCTCGCTATACTCACGATACTTCCTTTATTCAGATAGCTTCCGGGAGTGGCTTCGGATATGCGCTGAGGATTCGGGCATATGGCTTCGGCTTTGGACGTTTGGTTTGTGCGTTCGGCAGAGCATTGCGAATGCAGGAATGCGTGATAGTTTTGGGATCGTGCAGCTTTCGGGAAAGCCGGGAGGAAAGCGGAAGCACTGTAAGGCCAGCGTGAAAGAGCTGGAAGCCCGGAGGTGGGAAACTGTTTGTCTTTCTTTTAGTTAGCCGGGAGTGCTCACGGAGGAGGGAGAGACTCACATGGAGTAGTGTGGTGCCTCATGATGGATATGATATCCTCGCAATTGATATATACTCCTGTGATCGCCCTCAGTTGGTTAGTTAGATAGATCGTCGAAAGGGTCGTTGAGCGAGAGACTGCGGTTGTTGTGAAGTGAAGAGTTTTCTCCCTCGCTTCAGAGTGCGATCGTTTAGGCGTGAGTTCCTTGGCGTTTGTCGTTTCGTTTCGTTGTCGCCATATTATCGTTTCGCCGTGTATCATTTTCGCTGTCCAAGTCTAAAAATGCCGAGTTTGAACTGGGCAAAGGAATGGAATACAATGATTAAGGAGAAGGATCGGGAGGTGGTAGGGAGCCTTGGGGATGAGTCCTTCGACCCAGGTATCGCGGTAGCAGTAGCTCCTATAGGTGTAAGGGCCCTTTCGCATACCATCTGCTGAAAGAATATCAACGGGTATCAATTAGGAAATAGTTCCTCTGATTTTGCCAGTGTTGAACCATTGGCGCGAACCTAATATTCTATAGAAAACCCCTAGTAGCCTAGTTGTGACAAGTTTAGCTAACCACTCCCACTCCACTCGCCAGTGGCTCTGAGATAGTTTCCGGTTTTTTCGCTCAACTTGAGTTAGCCTTTCTACGGGTATTAGGGTCTTTGTCTAGTATCCCTTGTGTGGTCTACTCGAGTAGAACAGTAAAATTCGCAGCCAGACACATTCGCTCCAGATCAGTTCATACCCAGTTATTTCCGAGTGCGAATGGCTGGTTTCTAACCCCCCAAGTAACTCAGCACCAGAAGAACCACCAATTTCCAACGAATCGCAATACCGGGATTCTTCCGAAATGGGATGAGTCTGCCTGCTGTGAATTTTATCGTTTTCGAACCGCCCAATGGACACTCATAAGTCGCTAGCGACTATCATTTTTCGCATCGCCGGGTGTCTTTTTTACCGCAATATTATTATCTAATAATTTTCAAACTCATGCACTTCTCCGCTTTTAGCTGTGGCTGGAATGAAAGCTTTGATCCTGGAAGATTATACTGAGCGAGGTTTCTTTCCCAGAGCAAGTATCTAACCGTGCAATCTTGCAACTGCGTGCTGTTACACAATCGGCAGGAACCTTGGCACGGTTACCGGTACGGTACTACCACCCTACTAACTAACGGTAAAGACAGGAGCATGAGCCCCAACGAAATTATTCTATCCCTCCATGGACCACCACTCATCATTCTCGTCTAGATGTCTCCCTTTCCCCTTTCGAAACTTTGATGCTAAGGATCGAAAGACACCGACTCCCACTGTACATAGCCCCTAGCCATCATCCAAATCTGCGCATTCCCGCAGCATAAATGCTTTCCCCAAGCCAAAGCGCGCCCGCGAAGCCGGAGCGCGTTGCAAGACAATCCGAACCATGAGGCAATTACCGTGAGAGCATGCCGGGCAGCACCTGACGACTTCCAACACCCATGCTTCGGGAATACACTTGGTACATCAGTTGAGGGCAGAGGGGAAAGGAGGAGGGCGGGTGTTGGGGGGTAGGAGCTGGGGAGGGAGCGTCGAAGAGCTGAATGTCCAAAGGCTATGAACAATGGAAGCTTTGTTTTTTCTATGTCAGCATGGGAGCATGAAAAGAAGGAATAGAGTCGTATAGCGGAAGGGAATGGATATGTGTGTGGTCTACGGATGGATAAGAGGATTTCGTTGCTGTTTATATATACTCTTATCTTTACCGTTAGTTATTAGTGAGAGAACGTTGAAGAGAACGAGAGCGCTTCCCCACTCCTGGGTTGTGCGCTAAGGATCGTATTTTGTTGTGTGAGCTTGTGGTCTTCCGTTTGGTTGCCGTCGCCGTAAATCTCTTGATGCTTTTAAATTTTTTAGCGAAGCGGCTGAAGTTTTTGTGGGACATAAACTTATCATGCATCATTAGTCATGCACTCTCACTAAAGCGAAATAATTGGACTGTAATTGTACCACAATGAGCCACATCTCCCCGCTTTCTTCAGCTCAGGTCATAGATTGTTATAAAAAAAACTCCTCTAATCTCGCAATAAAACCCTCCGCCATTTCTACATTCTACCGACATTGTCGATAGACCATGGCCCAATCTTCATATTCAGTCAGCTTCGGCGATGGTAACGCTAACTGCGGGAACATAACCAGTACTCACAGCAACTTCTATATGTCCGACGATGATGCACGGATTATGCGATGGCTCTCTCCACTGGAGCCGAATATCAGACACCACAGCGTGCGCACCGACAGGTTCGACGGTATAGGGGATTGGCTTTTAGAAACAAGGGAGTTTGAAGAGTGGAGAGATAGTGAGGGTGGAGCCGATCAGGCGGTCCTGTTTTGCTCCGGGAATCCGGGAGTGGGGAAGACATATCTGAGGTAATAGGCGGGATCCTGCGAATGAAGTGAATATTACTGACTGCTAGAAATACTAGTTCGTTAGTGATCGACAGCCTGTGTGATAAGGCAAAGAAGGAATATATCGCCGTTGCAGTCTTCTACTGCGACTTCCTTTCCCAGCAAGAGCAGTCCATCACCAACATCATGGGTGCTATTCTGAGGCAGCTAGTGGCAAAGGGAGGCGTCCCAGATTATCTACGCAAGGCGTTTCAAGAAGCTCAAACGGAGATTGGGGGTAGAGGGCTACGCCTTGCAGAACTGATAGCAATGCTCAGGGTGGCTATTGCTTCGCTACCCCGGGTTTTCATCTGTGTCGATGCCTTGGACGAATGTTTACCAAAGTGTCTGCCGGAGCTCCTCGTGTCACTAAGAGATATTGTTCGGGAGTCACCTACTACGAGAATGTTCCTCACCGGGAGGCCGCATGTTAGGGAAGATATCCAAAGATATTTCATCATGGCAGTTGTGATACCTATTATCCCTAACATCGATGACATCCGGAATTATGTGGAGATGAGGTTAGACAGGGATTCTGAGCCAGAGGCGATGAGCAATGATTTGCGGGCGGATATTGTGAGGGTTATTCAACAAAAGATTTCTGATATGTGCGTAGGACCATTTCGCATGTCCCCCTATCAATGATGTATACTTACTAGCGATTTTTTCTAGATTCCTCCTCGTTTCACTCCACATCGACGCCATCCTGGGCGAGGTCACCACTCGTCAGAGAAGAAAGAAACTTGAAGATATGACACTTGGCGATGGATTGAATGATGCCTACACAGCAACTCTCACAAGACTGAAAGCCCAGAAGGGCTATAAGTCAGTTCTCGGGATGAAGGTCCTGATGTGGGTGCTGTTTTCGGAGCGACCTTTAAGAGCTCAGGAACTCTGCCATGCCTTGGGAGTGGAGATAGGATCTGCGGATCCAGATCCGGAAAACATTCCTGCCTTACGGACGGTCCTATCATCTTGTCTGGGTCTTGTCACAGTCGAGGCGTCTTCATCCACAATCCGACTGGTGCACTTCACTCTTCAGGAGCATCTCTCTCATGATCCGACCCTATTCCATAGTCCACACTCAACAATTGCCGAGGCTTGCTTGACTTATCTCAATTTTGGATGTATCAGGGATCTTTCACCAACTCTTCGTTCGGCCCCCGCAACAACTCCATTTCTAGAATATGCCTCTGTTTACTGGGGCAGGCATGCTAGGTGGGGGATGACGGAAAATAGCAAAATGCTTGCGCTGAAGCTTCTCGATAGATTTGGTGAGCATATATCTGCGCAGCTACTACTAGTTCACTATAATGGGGACCGCGGTGGGGGCTTGTACTTTGTCGAAGCGGAAGGACCGAGGGGATTTTCGGGGCTCCACGGAGTCGCATTCCTGGGCATTCTGGAAATAGTTCCTATTGTATTGGAGATGAAGGAATGGGATGATAATGCATCTGATTGCATGGGGATGACGGCTCTCACATGGGCATCTAGGAGAGGGCACGGCGAGGTCGTAAAGATGCTTTTGGAACGAGTCGACGTCAATCCCGACCAGGCGGACAGCAAATATGGCCGGACAGCGCTCTCGTGGGCAGCTGAGAACGGGCATGAGGGGGTTGTAAAGATACTTTTGGAACGAGGCGACGTCAATCTTGACCAGGTGGACACCTCATATGGCCGGGCACCACTCTTGTTGGCGGCCAGGAATGTGCATGAAGGGGTAGTAAAGATTCTTTTGGAACGAGGCGACGTCAATCCCGACCAGGCGGACACCATATATGGCCGGACACCACTCTCGTGGGCGGCTGAGAAGGGGCATGAGGGGGTGGTAAAGATGCTCTTGGAACGAGGCGATGTCAATCCCGACCGGGCAGACACCAGATATGGCCAGACACCACTCTCGTGGGCGGCTAGGTACGCGCGTGAGGGGGTAGTAAAGATGCTCTTGGAACGAGGCGACGTCAATCCCAACCAGGCAGACACCTTCCCTGGCAAGACACCACTCTTGTGGGCGGCTGGGAACGGGCATGAGGGTGTAGTAAAGATGCTTTTGGAACAGGAGGACGTCAATCCCGACCGGGCGAGCAACTATGGCTGGACGCCACTCTCGTGGGCAGCTGAGAGAGGGCATGAGGGGGTGGTAAAGATCCTTTTGCAACGAGGCGACGTCAACCCCGACCGGGCAGACAGATATATGGCCAGACACCACTCTCGTGGGCGGCTGGGGGAGGGCATGAGGGGGTAGTAAAGATGCTTTTGGAACGGAAAGACATCAATCCCGATCAGGCAGACACCCGGTTTGGTTGGACACCACTCTCGTGGGCGGCTGAGAATGGGCATAAAGGGGTAGTCAAGATGATTATGCAATGGAACGATGTTCGCACGGCTATACCGGATAACATGGATTGGACTTCATAGTCGTCGGATCTCTTCGAGTAACATGATTACGCTCCGGGGATTCCACATGACCGAGAATCTGCCAGTTGCACCGCACCGGATCCCGGTGACCCGACATTCCTCCTACCCTCCCCTCTACCACGGGCGAATGTGTAGTGCACATGGAATTCAGATCTCACTGTCTAAATACCGACATGATAGACTCTAATGGCTTAACTGCTCTCTTGCTGGCAGCACACCATGAACGGCTGAAGTTATTAGACCCTCACGATCTGTTTCCGGGCCCCCAGATAGTGGTCTCTCAACTCAATCACCCAAGCTCCTCAACCTCTTTCTATCTGGCTCCTAGAGATCTGCTGCCGTTGAAGGACAATCAAGACCCGTCCTAGAAGCACTTGACCAATCCACCCATTTCCCTTTGACCTTTGCTTTATCACCGCCTCACTCAACCGCCTTTTTGCTTTGGCCCTTCAGATCCTGCCTTGATATTAGATATATTCTTCCTCCATTGGTGGTTGCCACGGGGAGGTTGGTACACCCAGGGCCTCCGTCCATCTACAGGTAAACAGGCTTTAATTAGTGCGGTTTTTCTGTTTTCCGCTGGCCATTTGCTATCTCTGTCTTTTTTACTTTTTCTCTTTGCCTTTTCCTTCTATTAGAGTTCCGGTTGGACTTGGTTCTTCTAGCGCTGGTGTTATCGTTCATCCCTTTTATTCATTATCTTGGTATTTGCTTTTGGTTTTGTAGACAGTGGTGTATAGTATGGTGTAGTATATAGTACCGCGGTTACAAGCAATTAGGCAGGAATAGGTAGTAAACTAGAAGACATCCACCCTAAGTTCGTGGGCAGTTGATCAATCTCCTCTGAGTAATTTCTCACCACTGTCAGGTGGTCTCCAGCGGCCTCCTTCATAGACTATCATACTCCGATACTGGTTCTGCTACATGCAATCGGAAGTAGTTTTCAACCATCGAAATACAACCCTAACCTTGATATGCCGGCTATCTCTCTAAGACCGGTGAATGGTCTGGTGGTACCAGTAGGACGCTGGAGGAAGTGATTCTGTGTTACACGTAGTTAAGCTAGATTCCGAAACTGTATGAGATGGTGAGTTCGCTTGCCCTTTTGGGAACATTTATGGTGTACGATAACGGGTGTATCAAATTCAGGTGCACGCTGCATTTTTTGTGCACCAACTATTTTATCCGGGTACTTTAATTTTCTAGTATTGCTGTCGTTTGGATGTGGGAAGGAGCTGATTGACTACGGCGGCCTATAGCGACCAAAACCGCCACAACACCCAAATCTTAAAACTTTAAAATCAAAAAATGCAAAAAACTTCCTGAACCATCAGAATTTCGTGGGCTTATGTATAATTATCATCATTGATCATATGGGTGAGGGGCAAATGGCAAGGCAGAATGGTAGAAATGTTAGGAATCGAAACAAAACTGGAAAAACAAAGAGGAAACCAAGCTTGTAAAACAAGAACTTAGAGGAAAAAGAATGTATGCAATCGGGAGGGTGTAGGGTGGGATAATCGAGTGCCAATTGGGCACAGCGCAAGGGGTATTACTCGGGGGTGGAGGTAATATCCCGGAGGCGGTAGGAAAAAGGTGCAGCAGCAGGATGGCTTCGCAGAGGACATAGCGTTCCACCAACAAGTCCTATAGCAACCAACTTTCCTGGCAGT
>Ga0307509_10002185_pt1 | contig 32094 bp, 35 predicted proteins | sample 10_EM_MG_FD_202245 | JGI IMG/M metagenome (GOLD analysis project Ga0307509, IMG submission 202245) | Populus trichocarpa ectomycorrhiza microbial communities from riparian zone in the Pacific Northwest, United States - 10_EM | ecosystem: Host-associated > Plants > Roots > Unclassified | place...
CTGATATCCTCCCATATTCCTAAAAAGTCATACTGATCATAAACATTAATAATTGACTTTCCAGTTACTCCACCTCCAGCAGAAGAAGGATCAGGAAAAACAGGCAAAAAGAGACCATGAGTTTGACTGTCACAAATCGTGACTAAGCAAGGCAGATTTCACATGACTAATAGTTATTAGTCATAAGGTATGTTTATGTTTCACGCTATGCAGTCAGTTGACTCATAGTTCTCACATGACTCGCACTTGCGTGTTATTGTTATGTTATGATTGGTTGATATTTCTATGACTCACGATTGTGAGTCATAATGATGTAATGACTTTCGCGCGTGACTCACATTATGAGTCACGAGTTTCACGCAGGTGACGCGCTTTGCACACCTGACATGTTTTATGATTTGTGATTGGTTTAAAGGCATGTTGCGCAGTGACTCATAAGAGTCATCTGATGGATTTCGGGCATGACTCATTATGAGTCATAGGACCGCGTAACTCGAGTTATGAGTCACCAGGGTTAAGGATGTCAGCGTGAAGAGTCTATAAGTAAGAGACTCGGTCACAGTAGTTAGAGCTCTTCACGCGACCATCTAAGTACTTTCTTACAATATAACTTTACCTTTACCTTTATCTTTATCTCTCGCTTGTATACAAGCATTCGAGCTCTTAGCGTCAGAGCCACTAAGACTTTATTAAGATACGAAGAAGTTCCCTCTACATCTCTCCCCAATAAGACATTGGTGTGAGATACGAAGAAGTTCCCTCTACACCTCTCCCCAATAAGATATTGGTGTGAGATACGAAGAAGTTCCCTCTACACCTCTCCCCAATAAGACATTAGTGTGAGATACGAAGACTATAAGATAGTCTATCAACGAAGAAGAGATTATAAGTTAATCTCGGAAAGAAGAATACTCTCTCGGATATTCAAGAACTAACACGGACTATAAGGATAGACTAACAAAACCCATGTAAGTAATTCGTTACCTGTCGCATAGATAACCACACCTGAGTAGGATTGTTACATTGACCATAAAAACAACCAGTCATCATCTGCCCAATCTTCCTCTCTCTTACCCTAGCAGTAGGTTCCACACAATCCCTATTCCACTTCTCCTTTGGATATCTAAATACCCATTTTCTCCTCTTCCCTCCCCCCCTCTGTACAGCCACCTCATCTCCCCACATTGCCTTTCTGCTCCACATCTCTCTTGTCCAATGCCTATGAGCTAATGCCCATTCCAACCTCTCCTGAGCTAGATCCTCATCCAAGTGAACTCTCTCTTGTGCTAACCATTTTTTAAGATGCTTTTGTGCAAGTCTTCTCCTTACTGTCATAGAAGAAATATTGGGAGCAACTTTTTCAGCAATCTCAAAATAGGTGGTATTGCGATTTTCCAGAGCTTCCTCCACCATAGCATCATCCTGTAACTTGGTAGTCTTAGGATTTCTTCCTCTACCCCTCCTCTCCTTTCCCTCCAAATCTTTCTTTGAGATTGTATCTTTAACAGTTGTGAGAGGGATGTTCAGGTAGTCAGAAATTTGTTGATACCCCATTTGAGGCTCGTGTAACCCAAGGATTCTGCCCCTGGTAAACTCAGACAGGTGATGGGTAGGAATAGGCTTTTTAGGATAACTGCGAAGAATAGGAGGCATAGTATTGAGAAGAAAAAGAATGAGGTAAGGTGGTTAGGTTTTGGTTGAGTTAAAAATTTTTCTTTATGTGGGGTTGAGAGTAAGGGGTGGAGATGAGCGTTGTGTTGCTCCTCAGCACGGCGGTCGGTTATTTTTGTTAACGAACAATACTTAGTTAGTATGAAAACTAGATGTAGCCCGCGACCACCCAGACACGGCATATAAATATCCAGGTGCCTCCCGAGCTGTTTTGAACAGTATCAAGAAACGGAGAAGAGATCTTATCAATATAAGTTTTTACGCTAGAAAAATCTTTATCACTTTACCTACTTCTATTTTGAATCATTGAGCCTTCCTAGACAATCTCTGTCTACGATTAAGATTATCGGCCTGAGTTATCTCGCAAGACTTAGAGATAGGCTCCCGCCTAACACAAGCTAATAATTCTAGATTAGCCACTTAGTATCTTTAAAGGCTTATAAAGTGAATAGTATTAAGTGAAAATAAAATTTATAGAAAAAACAACAAATATAGGAGGATTAAAGATATAGTGAGAAAGAGAAAATACAACAAGGTAATAAAAGAAATAGGCAGGGCGGGTTAGAGTAGGAGACTTACCAGAGAATATATGTTGTCAACTTTATAACAATTGTGTTGTAAAGAGGTTGATGAGGCTTGTATCGGTGAAAGAGAAGGGGCTTGTTATAGGTGAAAGAGAAAATAGTGTCTGAAATCGAAAATTAGACATCTTATTTAATTACCATGTGACTGTCAAAGCTGTTTGCCAAGCCTGTAACCCACAACTTACAGTACCGTATGTCTCATACCGTATGTGAGTATGATAGATAACCATCGTTGCTAATGCTGACTAATCCCTCTCTACAAGTAAGATTACATAAAATCTCATCCATAACAAAAACAACCAAGCTTAGTTATGGCCAAAATCCCCTGCTGTGAGTGGTCAGCCTCACATGGTAAGGTAGCAGCCACTACCGTATGGAAGAGATTTTCCGGTTTCTGAATTTTCCCAAACCTTAAAACTTTTACTCCTGTTTTACACAAACTTCCATACAACCAACTATAACTTCAAGTTAGTTTCTAAGTATTCATAATATAAGGCCTTAACTCTTTCACTGATCTTGGGAAGAAAATCTGTTCCCTAAGTTGTCTCAACTAACTTTAGTGCTTTCAGTTATCACGTTCTTGCAAGAGAGTGTGAGGATGACAAAGGATTAGACTAAATTACAATATCTTATCCTTGGACAGGACAGACTGGTCCTGGACAGGGTGGACGGATGGCCGTCGAAGGCTGTCCATTACAGGAATCCAAATTTGTCGGGATGTTGATCAGCCGCTGGCGAACCTACCGAAGTTACCGCTTTGGGAAACAACGCGAAAACGCGCTCTCCCGCATTCACTTGTCCTCCCATCCTCCCATCCGCTCTGCAACCCACTTACCAATGTCACCCTCCCTTCTCGAAACCCACTTCTTCCCCGTTCCTGAGTACCAAAACCAACCTATCATTATCACCGCATTCTTCCTTAACTCTATTACAGACCTTCATCTCCACTCCCTCCTCTTACAATCTCCATGCCACAGTCTTCTTCTCCGCTGCTTGTATTTTAAACACTTTACGCGAAAGCCTTCAGAATGGATGTCTGGACCGGGAGTATCTCTCTTGATCCTGCCACTCCACCACTTGAAGGTAACCTTAATTCCCCCAATACACAATACTCTGACCAGTTCTAATATCCTTACTAGACCTTCGACTATCTACATCTTCAACATCTGCCCCTCCCCCGTCGGTGATCAGTCACCTGACCAAGAGCCTCTCCTCCTCCACTCTGTCATTAATATCTCTCATCGACCCGACTCGGATCCCACTCTTCCTTGCCGCGGGCCCTTCGTTAGAGTTGACAACCACATCCCCCAAAACAGAACTCTACTTCCGCCAACTGTTCCTTTCCAAACTCCCGCTCTCGACCTCCTCATCCTGCGCTGAGCAATCCCGCCTCGCGCTCCTCGTGAGCGTATCTAACCCATCAGAGCAGACTTCAGGGGACTGGCAGATCACCGAATTGGCAATTTACGGAGCCATCAGCCAGCTCCCAGCTCTGGAGTTGGACACCGCAACACCACCGCGCTCCTCCCCTCCGCTCGAAGACCAAAATTCCGCCCTAACCACTACCACTACCACCTCTAATCCCCGAACAACAGTAACCATCCACGCCCTCCCTTTATCCTCGAATCACGCCTTCCCAACATTCCTCCCAAAAATCAAGCAGGAGAAAACCTTCACCATCAGGGAGGACACCGCCTTTTTCATAGCGCCAAACCCACAGGACGTCATCAACCCTCCAAAATCCAGCAAGAAGCGCGGAGCAGAAGTCATAGACAGCATAGTCGAAAAACGCAAGCGCGCCAAAGCCCGACAGCAATCCGCCCCGCCTCCTCCCCCACCTTTGACGCTCCTGGGTTCGAGGGCACTTAACCGCATACCATCCTTCGAACCCCGCAGCGCGGGAATCAAGAACGAACGCTCCCCTTCTCCCACTGGATTAAAACTCCGAAGGTCTTCAGGAGGTGGAACACCGGGAGTGGCACTTGGGCCACTATTAGTGCTTAAGCGTGAGGGGACGGAAAGTCGACCGTCCACCGCTGTCAAGAGAGAGGGTAGCGATTGCTTTAGCCTCGCGGTGAAGCGGGAGGCCAGCGATATTGAAGGGAGGAACAGAGATGTGCTTGCGAAGATGGTAGTAGCGAGAATGAAGGCTTGTGGGATCAGGGATTATAGGAGTAAATCTGTTATGCCAATTACAACTGCGGTGGTGATCCCAGTGTTGGACGAGAATGAGGAGCGGAGGGAGAAGGAGGAGTACAAGAATATTTACCATCACACGGTTAAAGCGGCGACATTTGCTCTTGTAGGGCTTCCCCTCCTCTGAATCTCTTTAGCCGCGGATGTGTGCTGATTTATCACAATAGAGAAACGATGGTATCACCAATGTTACCGTAAACCCCGAGAAGATGAAATTCGTCGTGGACAAACTCCTTGCGGTATTCTGCCCTGCGGATAGCGACGCAGATTCTAAAGAGAATTTCTTGCAGATTTGTGAGGGTTAAGCGGGTTGTATTGCATTGCATGGGGGCGTTGTTTGTAATTGTGTTTTGCATTCTGTGTCTTTCCCGACTCTTGTTCGAGTGTACCGTATAGTGTAATCTGCGTACCATGGCTTGTTTTCCTAGGAGGGAATGACATTGCAATTGTGTGAATGTATGTATGTTAGGGTTCTTGTAATTAGCCTGGCGTGAGAGGTATCTTTTACCCAAGAATTTCGTCATTGAGAGTATCATGGGATGCGCACTTAGGTGTTGTAGGACAGCGTGTGTTCAGGTGCTCTCGATACCTTTATCGTCTAGTCTCCGGCCTTGGTCCTCGACGGGCCATGCGCGGCCCCGCCGGCCACCCCGATACAGGCATACAATTGTATCATACATTTCCTCCAGCTCGCGCAAGTAGCAAAACGACACTCCTCAGCTCACTAAAGTGACTAGGTGCTCCCAATTCGGAAGGAGTGGGAGCCTTCTAAACGCTCTTGTGGCGGTTAAGGGGAGATGGGTGCTGGATAGAATTAGGATCTTGTGACTTGGTGCCAGTGAAATTTTAAGGTGAGATGGTTCTGGTAGTTTGATTTAGCGTATGACCGCCCGACGGGTGATTCAAATGATGGTAGCGCGGCACTTTCGAAGTTATGATTTGGGATTCTCGTAGAACCTATACTGTACAGTACTGTATTCTGCGAAGGATACGCACTGTGGACAAGCCTAGACCGATTAGATCGCAAGCACTTACCCATTCTCGCAGCACAAATCTCGCGACGTTGAGACATAGTTTGTCAGGCCCTGTATGATACCCACTTCACAAATCCCTCTAAATTTATTCGCGAGTGATATATTGTGATTACTCTGGTTGTTGAAGAGGGTTATTTGAGGATGAGTAAGAGATGGAATCACGGGCCCCCATGGGGGTTTCCCTGGGTATGCTAATCTAGGTATTGGAAGACATTAGTGTTAATAGATGAGGGAGGTGAATGGGTTTTTGGATGGGTATGTGAGCCAGTACTGGGACGAAGTGTACTATGAGGGGGCTCTCAATAATCGGCCGATCTCTCGCAAAACCCCATCCTATCCTTCTCTATATACAATCTTGTATTCCAAGCGAGAGTCTTAAATCTACAGCCCTGTGTATTTTAATCATTTGCCGGTATTGTTTTCTTTGACAAAATAGGAAGGTTGGATCGTCTCTAAACACTCGGGTGAGCCCTCGAGCTTACCCACGGGTCACCAACCCCTATTGGGAGGAAGATAAGGGCGGCGGCACAAATAGATCTCTCATAGCTGATTTTGCAAAGTAATTGGAGGTGATAGAAAGAAAACGATGCTCTTCCAACCTTTAGTATTAATCGGGAGTTCACTGGCTAGGTTGGGCAACCACCGACTTCTTTCATCTTGGTATGATAGGTGATTTAGCTGACTCCTAGTGGCTAAGCACCCTGAGTTCCCCTTCTATAATAGGCTTTCCAGAAGTCGATAGGATGACCATGGGGTTTGAGATAGCCTCTATAACAATAACAAATAGACGGTAGAGGTTATTGCTCAGAATAATTCTTGAAGAGCAACTTCTCTTCTGCTACGCTATTGTGTTGGGTTTTCCTATTTGTGGATAGATCACTTGTCAAACTGTTAGGAGGATTTGAAAGAGGTGTTATAGTATTATTCAGAGCTATCTACTAGATATTTGAGGGTTTTGGAAAGGAAAAAATGCAAAATAAAAAGAGCAAAATGCAAAAGAGGAAGCGAGAAAAAGGAAAAAAATCCTGAAGAGAAAAAGAGGAAAAGGGAAAAAAAATAAAAAGCAAGAAAAAGCAAGAAAAAGGTAAAAGCAAAAACTTTAATCTCTAATCCTAATATTGTACCGGTATCAACATCATCTTGACAATTTTGAAGACACAACCAATAGGCATGAGTAACAGGAGTCTCATCCCCCTGTATGGTGCGAATCGTATAAAACGTGTACCAGTGGTGTTGCAAAATGTAATGCTTTATGTAATCGGGGTCAGGTTTCTAAATTATGGAAAAATCTGTTCTAAAAGCCTGTCGTTCAACTCTTGAAGTAAGTTTATATTTTTGAATATTTTTTACAGTTGAATTTCTCTAAGCAATATAACAATAGGAAATTAAACACTTTAGAGCCCAATAGTAATAAATATTCCCAATAACAATAGTTTCTATCAGAATGTTTAAAATAAAAACAATAAGACAAAAACCAAGATTACTGTCAGACTTGAACGAGAGGCCTCCGGAATAGATTTTTGCATAATTTAGAACCCTGACCCTGATTACATAAAGCATTACATTTTGCAACACCACTAGTACACGTTTTATACGATTCGCACCATAAATAACTTTCATCAAAGTTAGATTTTTCGAAAAGATCGACAAACATTGCAAAGGACTTATGGAAGTTTTCTCCAGGCTTAAGCGCATTGGAGGCAACAATCGACGCATGACGGTTTAACAGATTTATTGTTTCACTACTAGCTAAACTTGAAGTTAGCTTTTATAGAAAATCAGAAGATAGTACGGAGGAGGATCACCTACTAAACCTCAAAACAGTTTCCGGAAGAAACCCATATGATTGTTGAAAATCAAATGGATCTTCTCTCTTGCCATTCCCTTCATATAGTTGTACGTCCACCAGTGCATCACCCCCATGTGCCCACATATTGCCAATTTTGATGATCATTCGATCATATCCAGTTTCTGTTTCTTGCCCATTATGTTTAAATGTGGAAATAAACCGCTTTCTAATATCCTTGTATGCTTCAAGCGAGTTGGCCAGTCCTTTTGCTTTATCCTGTAAAGCTGAAATTTTTTTCTTCTGCTCCTCATTTTCCAACTCTAGAAAATTCACTTTTTGTTCAAGTATATGTACATTATGCAGAAGTTCAACAAAGGAAAAAGCATCTTTATTACAGATAGCAACATCTCCGTCCCCACCGTCATAATTGACATAAAGTTCCTCAACAGCTAGAGCCTGTTGAAGTACTTCATTACCTGTAGTTTTCATAGTTTCTTCGGCGGCAATTGAGATTCTAGAAACAAAAAAAGCATCACAGAGGGATTCATCTTCCGGTGGGGCTTTTGAACTCGAAGCGAGTTCACGACATTCATAATTCTTAAGAAGTTCAGCCAACTCATTCTTCTTCTTCTTACCCTTAGTCTCAAGTCCCTTGGACTCACACTTGATTCTCAGGTCGGCCGCGCTTCCGGGTGCTGGGGTCTTTCTTGGCATTAGAATGAATTGTTAATTTGAAGTTGCTTTAGTGGGGATAGGTTGAGTTTCTGAGGGTAGAATCCAAGAAAGGTATCCTTTGTAGATGGGCTGGGGTGGCGAGAGGGGGTAGGGGTGGAATCAGGGTGGGATCGGAGGGGGTCTTCCTTGTAGATGGGCTGGGGTGGCGAGAGGGGGTAGGGTGAAATCAGGATGGAATTGGAGGGGGGTATTCTTTGTAGATGGTTTGAGATGGTGAGAGGGGATAGGGGTTTCTCGAGGTGGAATCAGAGGGGGGGTATTCTTTGTAGATGGATTGGTGTTGAGAGGGTTGAGGAGATAGATTGGTGTTGAGAGGGTTGAGGAGATGGATTGGTGTAGAGAGGGTTGAGGAGATGGATTCAGGTCGAGAGAGTTGAGGAGATTGGTGTCAATTTATACACATGTTCTGACTCACCCATGACGGTAACTTGGATTGGGAATAAGTCATGCACCGTTTAGGGACCAGTCATCATAGTCATAGAAATTAGTTTTCCAAAACAGAGAGGCCTTAAGTTACATTACTCGAGTATATCTTCAATTAGAGACACATTCTGTAAAGATTTTGGCACTAGAGTCAACTAGCTGGGCATATGGTCAATCTACAGCTTGTGTTACCTGAAGGTGATGCATTTATTGCAAACCAAGCTTGTCAGTCTTGGATTCAAATATATTCCCCATACCATACTCTACTTGAAAATATACTAAGTGATAAAGTACTATCACACTACTGTAGAGTTATAATAGTTTATCGCATCACTCTATAACAGAAAGCTTATATTAGGGCCATGTTATCTGATTCCTCATGTGCCCCATGGTGCCCGTATTCGATACTCGAGTACCGTACGGTACACCCAGTTTCGTAGGTTTTGAACAATTAATGACTGGTTAGGCGCAGTGGATCCAATCCGAAGTTACCGAACGGCACAAAACTTGTATTGATACGAACAGCGGTGATAGAAGAGAAATATCAAAGAGCAATCAAAATATAAAGAAATCGTGTACCATAACGAATGACTTTTGAGAAGACAAGAAATAACCGTAGAACCGTGATAGAAAAATGCAAATGAGATAATGAAAATAACGAGCAAAGGGAAGAATAGGCTGCCTTATATGCTAATCAACAGAGACCCTTCCTAGCCGGCATGCTTCCTGCGCATACCGGTCTGTTCTCCCACTTTCCATCTCTAGATCATCCTTCTGTTTTGCTTTACCACAACATATCCGAGGTAGAAGCTTTTGGCCGAGGGTAGAGTTATGCTGTATGCCTTGGATTGAGTTCATGGCCGAGGGTATCTTGGATGTTCGGCTATTGTGTTCGTGTTTCATTTGAGGGGGATTGGTGTTTGATCTCGTTGCATCCCTTATGCAGGATCGCGGTGTAGGTGTAGGACGATGTGAAGCTAACAGTGGTGGAACGCTATCAAAGCAACCGTCTGTTTGGCTATATGGTAGTTGTGTTTCGTCTCATGCAGGAACGAAAGTATGTATGTGGTAAGCAGCCTAAAATCGTCAACCTCCAACAGTAGGGCGGGATCTCACGACGACGATCGCTAAGCAAGGGGTTGAATCATGTCCGTGCTCCGCCCTTGAAAACCTGGGGAAAAGTGGTCGTCACCCCGATTCCGGAGTTCCGCGTGATATCTATTTCCGATCTCCTTCGTCCCTTGAGCCGGGTATGCAATGACAAATTCATACCTCAAGTATTTATTCCGCATTCAGTTAGCCTACCCCACTAGCGAGTGTATGAGCGGGGGATATTAGAGGGTTTGCGCATGGGGACCTAGGTGGCGGTTAATAGGAAATGGACCTAGGTGCAAGAATGAGTTTGCGCAATACAGGTGGGTGTAGGTACCGTAGATGGTGGATTGAGTAGGGTAAGATCACCATGCCCTCAAATTCGTTCACTGCTCAAATTTGGATTCCCAGCTGCTGCACAAGCCGGGTATTAACAATACTGGCTGCAATAGAGCAGGTGATAATCTGCTACTGAATGCCCAATATTATCATCACCAAAATCTTTTAAAGGGAGCTATGTTGCTGCTGACTTATTGTTCTGAAGTGATTGTATTTCTTCAGGTCTGAAAAACCCGATTTTACACTTCTTCCAGGTCTCGCTACCCACCTAGGTGTCCAAGACTTTTAGGTTAACAGAAAATAACCTGTTTTTCTGCCACCTAGGTCTCTTTGCGCAAACTCTCTATTCTTGAGTATAAAGACACCCCGATCCTATCCCCTCCCGGTATGAAGTAGGTCTCTGAATACCACAGAACTCTGCCAATTACCACTCCACTCACAGTATCATTCACTATCACTCGTGACCGATTCCAATCCCTCCGGGAAACTGGACAGACGGACTGGGACAGGGAGATTACGCACCCGCCAAGATTGGGCCACTTGCCATTTGGGATACTCACCAGCAACCCACTCTGGCGTCTCTAGTGTACTCTCGATCTAATTGGAAGAGCTAGAAGAAGGGCCTAGAGTTATGCTTACCGGATTGGAAGGGTTCCTTTGCATACAGGCTCTTACCACACTTTTCCTCTGCCTAGCGAGCGAATTCGTCCAATTCTTGCCTCTCTGAAATCTGGCAAATGGTTTTCCCCCCCATCGATGCTTTCTTCAGTGGCGAGTGGGGTCGGTTCAGGGGCGCCCAGACGAGTGATAGTCCATGGAGATGCGAAGTCCGTGATAATTAAGTGCTTACCGGAGTTGAGACTTTTTTAACACCGCAAGTGTATTTAGTCCCCACGGAGAATAATTTCGGGTAAGGTGTTCTCGAGCGACACCGATACACATCCTAACGTTCGTTGCGGCCAAGCGCAAGAGGGTTAGCACCTCTTTCCAGGCTTTCTTGACAAGAACACGGGTAAGGCCGAATCCCAATTTTTTTTATAAACGCCGAAAATCCATTACAATACTTTTAGACTGGCGCTCAAAGCAGTTCACCAAAGATATATCATCCACGAATCGGTAAGCGAGGTAAATATCGGAGGATTTTCCAGGTGCGGGCTGCCCCGGGTACAGTACATGCTCGCCGGGAGGCCGGTGCGGCACGGTCTTGTGAGACGTTGAGCTTGTCAGGGGACATGGATTTAGAGAACATAAAAGCCAAGAACTTCTCCCTCAGAAAAAGGGACACCTGGATTTTCACTCTCGCTCTGGTAGCTCATCCTCAGGTTCCATACCGCGAGACAACCAACAGGGAATGACTAAGTTACAGAGGATGGGCGGGTGCTGAGGGGAGACGGTATTTTTTTTTAAGAATTAAAATCAGGGCTATTAGGGAGGAAAGGACACCCTGAATTTTGGAGCAGAAAGGAAAATAGGAAAAAAAGAAAGCAATCAATCGATGACAAGAGAAACACAATCTTGCGCGCCGCTATCAACGCCTTAACTCCACCCTTCAAAAACATAGGATATCGGTACGCCGTATCTATTCACCAGGGGATCTGCTTTAAACAAGCCCACCTGGAGGTCGTCCTCCTTTTTTTGGATTCGCCAGACCGTTCTGCCTCCGCCATCGGGGATTGAGCACTGGCGTTGCGGTGGCTCCCCCGGTTTGCTGCGACATCCATACTGTTTTCAACGAAGGGAGCTTAGCGAGTGATGACTCAGATATTGGTATATCGGCTTCACAAGATACCATGAATCCGGAATACCTTAACACAGACGGGGTAATGGATGGGGTGGTGGTGGCTGTGGCCCATCAACATACATACCTGGACTTCAATCTCTCTTAAATTGGTCGCACCATGCGCATGAACAAGCTGTGCAATCCGTAGAATTTCCTGTTGATCCAACCTCACGACATCTTCCTCAGTCTCCAAGGGTTTTTGCTCTCGGATACCTAGCGATCCTAGGGGCTTCCAGAGAGGCTGAAAGCACAATCCGAGCCTTTTCAATGCGAGTAAAGAGCCAAAAGAACTGGTAATTGACTCGTCCTAATGGGGGAGAGAGAATGGATTAACTTGGGACCAATTAGGGCATAAAATTACTGCCCGAGCCTAAGGGGACAAGTGAACGTACCAGCTTTGTTCCGCGAGCGACATCCGCCCATAATTCCGATATACCCTTGCAATTTCTTCCCAGGGTTTCGATATCTTTTGCATTTAGTAATCGCCCTCTTGTTGGCCCAAGGATTTGATCGCCGCTTATATGATTGGGTATGGGAGGGCCAATGAATGCATCCCACTCCGTCACCCTGAGCACCGTCAATCTTTTGTTCTTTCCAACAGCTTCAAGGTCCATCTTAACCCCAAGGTCTGCAAGTTCTAACGACTCTAGCCCTCCGGTGGGATGGAGTTGGCCGAGTTGGCCGATGAAAGACATAATCTGGGACATATCGTTCTGCTCAGCGAGGGTCCAAATTGAAAGGTGTTTTAGGCTCTCGACACCAGAAGTAACGGAGAGCGCCTCCAGGAGAGTGGGTATGTCATTGCACCTATCAAACCGGAGACTTTTCAGCCCACCGAGATTAAAGGAACTGCAAAATCGAGCCGCAGCGTCAGCACCCCCAGCCAAGAACCCAGCTGTCGCGAGTTCCAATGATTTCAATCTCGAGTTCCACGGTTTCCCCCTAGGAGTGATGGCGTTTAAGGAATCTGTGGGTGCAAAGGCTATCCCAAGGGCCTCAAGGCTCCCGCAGTTTTCAAGGATGTGGTGCAGAATATCAATGCTTCCCTCTGGAAGACTGCATCGGAAGGACTTTAACGTATGAAGAATTGGCTCAAACAATTCCGGGGGCGATGGTACACTGACAGCCCGAAACCGGGGGAAATACTTTATAGGCCTCGAGATGTGAGTCTCCTTCAAATTTGGGCATTTTTGCGCCAAGGTATCAATAATCTCTGCCGTTGGGGTATCGAACGAATGCCAACGCAGTACCCATAGAGAGGTCATTTTCTCGAGCAGGCTGGCGATTGCTGAAAAAACGTCTTGAATTTCATTGGCATAGTCCTGTTCGGTGAATATGCCTTGTCCGGGTCGAGGTTTGTCATTATGGACAATTAGCTCCCGCACCGAGGATGCTCTTGGACTCGGATCCTCGGCATCTTCTGTGGGCTCAAGAAGGTGTTCGATCAAAGCTGTTGCCCTATTTCCTACCCTTCTCTTGGCCCGTTCGGTATGATCTCGAACCATGTTCACAACGTCCGGCAAGACTCCATCAGGAAGCCCTAGGGTGCCATCCCCTTGGAGAATGAAATAGACATAGTTGGGGAGATTATCATCAGTCCCTAACGTCGTCTCAGCACGGAGGGTGACGGTGCGGAATAGAATAGGAGTCGAGAGCTCACAAAAGCTCTTTGAGACCAGACGACAAGTCGCGATAGAAGATGGGGAAATAACGCAAAGCTGCAGAATAAGGAAGGGAGGATCGAGTCAGAAATTTTACATAACCAAAATCAGAGTGTGATAAACAAGGCACTCCGGCCCCGTATCTTTGACTTTACCTCTTCTAGAATCAACCTCAACAACTCGGCAGGCATATGGGGCATGACAAATGGGTCCATAATCCTAGCTCCTGACATGTCGAGCGACCGAAATCCGAGAAGATCGCAAGACCCACCCCCAGATCGATGTGATTACTATCCTACCAGCGTCCTAGCAAAGATGTGGTCAGTTTCGGTCTTAATTCCAAGCTGGTCACGTGACTATCATTGGACGGACTTTTCAAACCCGAAAAAGAAAGTCAATCTAAACCTATAGCAGGCGCTCTCCAAGTTATAGCACTGTTAGCTAGAACTACCTCCTGCCCTCTCGGCACGGTTATCAAGATTACTAGACTCTTGCGAAGAATGCTAGTATATCGCACTGGTAGCCAACCAGGATAGTTCCCGGCCCTTTCGTTTCTATATCCAAAGAAAGGATCTAGTGGATTCCGGATATCGGGGGGCGTAGATCCTGTGCTGCTATGGCGAGGGATTTCAAACAGGATCTAAGGATGCTTTATTTGGAAGCCCACGGCAGGATCAGTGAACCAACGCAGAGTATTTGTAGGGCATACACTCAGGGTCGAGTGGGGGGAATGGTCCCTAAAATGAGCTTGAAATTTCGAAGTTATTCTAGCCCCGAAGCCTGTCTCAAGCCCTGTATTGTGTGCGTTCTCCTTGAGTAAGCTCTTCTCCCCTCATGGGCACTGGGAGAGAGGGAAGCTTCACAGCCTTTGGTTGCACTGTAAATATACAGGCATCACCGGTTGGTCCCTTGTCTCACGGCGTGAGCTCCTTTACTAAGAAGCCAAGAGAGAACCAAAAATACCAGAAGATGATCTTGCGTATCGTAATTCCTCTACACGAGAGGTTACTCAATTGTTCATCGCCCCCTACGAACGTGAAACCCTCGGCACTAACCATGGGTGAAGCCCCCGTGCAAGTGGGTTTGCAGAAACGCCTGCGCTGCGACGTCAGGAATTAGCAAATGCCCATACGGAACGCTCTGCCTCACACAACATGTCGAATGGCAGGTGTTCAATCTTGAAAAATGAAGGAGGAAATGACTAGGAATAGTACTAAATGTCCAACCCTATGTCCATTCATCATTTAACCTGTTTCTCTCTCTCTCTCTCTCTCTCTCTCTTCCTTCCTTTCTTTTTCTTATTTTTACTCGCGTTCTAATGCGCTTCAACCCAACTTCCTATTAGGTACTCGGGAATCTCACGTTATCACTCGGTGTAACTTACAGGTTGGTGTCTTGGGCGAAACTGGCCACAAAACAACAGAAATATTCGCAGAACCCCTACTGCACACTTTACTCCAATACTCGACCACTATATTATGGACCCAGGCGAAAAAAATGGAATACCGAGGCAATAGCATTCACCCTGCGTTTCTGTACCAATGCAGTGGCACAGGGGCTATAATCACAAGCTCGATCTAGAGTAGCAGGTTCGAGGGAAACTCCGGTCGGGAAAAATTAGGCTCTATAATAGCGAGTCCTAAGGGCTCGGCTATAGCTTTCTCTAGGGAGGATTCCAGAAGGGCAAGGGAAGCCAGGTCGCCTCCTCGATAATCTGCAGTAGCGCACCCACCAACACACGGGAAGCACGTGGAAGAAGTGATCTGCAACGTGAAAAAGTCATTGGAACTAGCGGTGTTAATGCTCGACTCGATACACTCGCATGACACTAGGTATGTTAAACGGTGTTCTTGCCCGGCTTGTCCCACCGTCAGGACTCCATAGATTTTGCGCTGCTATCATAGTTCAAACAAGAGGAGAGATTTTTAATTACAAAAGCCGGGCCGGGCGCTGGGATACGGAGCACCTCCGATCTAGAGTATCATTGAGGGTTCGTCCGTGGAGGCTTTCAAACTCTGGTTTGCTTCGCCTAGGCAAGCCAGCAAACACTCAACTAGAGTTGCAAACACGTGAGATCGGCTCTCCGGCTCGTAACGCGCGTACCAGCATGACCGCTCGGAATGCTTGGAAGGCGCTTGCTATGGATGAAGATTTGGAACCTCGGCCCCCCTCAACCCACATACCTTAGTGGTGAAGGCTCAGAGTAATTTTTCTCCTTTCTTCTCCACGGGCACGAAGGGTCCCTCTACGGGAATTATATTAAACAAAAGAAACGCTAGACTTTCTTCGTTTCCAATGCTAGCGGACCTCAACCTCATGGGACAGCCAGTTAATCGGTCCATGCCATCCCAGGGTGTTTTACCCCCCAAGAATTGACTGTAACCTGACCTCGGGTATTGCAAACGCCGCTCACTGACGCTCTTCGCGAGCTTCCCCCATGACTAACCGGGGCCCAGATTCCCTTTCCTTCCATCATGCCCGGCTACCTTATCTCTCGGAATCTTCTATTTTTACTCCCAGAATACTGGGCCCTGGGACATGGGCACAGGAACTACGCCCGTATGTTGCGCAAGAGACCATGCAAGTGGGAGGGTAAGAAAGAGATGACGCCGGAAGGGAGGGAAGCAAGGGACTCGAACGTGAATACCCCTTGCCACCCCATTTCGTTTCTTGCCTTGCCCTGCCAGCTTTGCCCTGGGGTGGGCAAGGCGCCATAAGGTGGAACCAAACCAACGGAATGAAAGATCTCCCCGGCGGATGGCAGCATGTCCGGCGTCAGGCATGTGATTACGCGCATACCGCGGCCCAAGGCTGAGTAGTTTGTCTGTCCTTGTCCATATATCTATGCGTATAAACTTTAAAAATTTCTATGCGCACCATTTCCATATGGGAGGTGAGTTGCCCAGCCCAACGGCGACTAGGACTAGGGAAAGAAGGGTGAGCGCCGTAGGATACTTGGATACCGCAGCATCGAGGTCACAGAATCATGCTCCCCCTCCCCAAATACTCAGGAAAAAAGTCTCGCTCATGAAGCGGTATTGCCTCCGCCATGGCAGTGCACTACATCACACCCTCCGTTCCTTAAGAGGGCTTACATCGTAATACGCACTCACACATGTTCAATACGGGGCGGCCCGTCCACCGTTCAGAGAATAGGAAGGAAAGGGATGGGCTACAAATCGCAGTCCATCCCGTCCCTGCGAGGGCTTTTGTCCCAAGCGTTTGACTGAAGGATGGGGGGGTGATGGGCCCAATTATAGGTCATTTAATGTCTTAGAATGTGGGAGACAAACCGGCTTTTTTGCTAATATGTAGGGCCTGTGAGGCCTATTCGTAGCTCGAATTGCGCGCGGCCAACCACAAATATCAATGTTCACTTGCGGATGATTTCTCATGATGCTAGGACCGGTAAAGATATGGCTCCCCGGGCATGATCATATAGGAGGCCATATAACATGGTTTCTAACATGGGAACGAATGTAAAAGATACAAAAGAAAGCTGAGCAAAAGGAGCTAAAAATTTTCAAGCGCTTCAACTTGGGATGGGACAAACAACGGCTACAAGTGCCGCGAACGAGATCTCACCCTGTTGAGTCCGTAGCCCTGCCAAAACCCAGCGTGTTCCAAGAACCATACGGGCTACGAGGCATGGCCCAGTCCTCCCAGTACCCCCTTCACGGGACCGCCATGGCCCCGAGGCTGTCGCGAATACTGCACGTATATTACCTGCGCACCAGACTTGCCTTTTCCACTCACACACTCACCCTATCACCATCGCAGACTGCCGCCCAACATTCACACATTCACCTACCCACGTTCTAACTTTCTGGTCCGGGAAACCCGAACGTGATATTGCCTTCGCATATTCGGCTTGCGGGGTTGGGTGGGGGTTAACCAGGGAGCAGTACCTTCAACAGTATAGAGGCATTTGCCCCCCAGATGGATGGATGGACAGGGTATCGAGAAGGGATTTGCGAGAGAAAAACCCGAGAACTTGGTCGTAAACCAATGAGTGAGTGGTGGGCGAGCGAACGTGGGATTTTGAACTGGGTCTTGTGTGAAGGTGGGTGGTGGTGGCTTTGGGGGGGAGTGGGGGGAGGTTTGCTTCACTGGGCTCCACAATATTATGGAAAACTGGGAGACACTTTTTAGTAGAGTAGGGAGCGCCATGATAATATTCAAATTATACCAACACTTTTCCTTTTCCATCTTGATTTCCCCCGTTCCTAACCCCCCCCCCCTCCACATTCCACCCCCAGCAGCCGCCAAGATAGCCCACCCCTACTTCGCGCTACCTGCTCACAACATCGCAACTTCCACATGTGCGATTGGGTTGTGCTTGGACACATATTCGGGGTGGGGAACGTTTGTCCAAGCTTTATATACGATACCCGCGCGGCAGGATAGTCAGCCGGAGCCCAAGTTAGTATGTGCCAAGCGTTAGCGCTAACCCCTGCCGCTCCGGTTGCTGGAGGATCCGTGTTTGTGACTATTAAAGATAGAGGTATTCTTATATCTGCGTATCGTATGTACGCATGCATGTGCTTGAGCGTAGGCAAGTGCTGCTGCGTTATAGGGAAGGGAGGTTCATGAAGGGTCACTCGTGTCAGTGATTATCCGCTATAGAAGGCTTGGAGGGGGGAGGGAGGGTAACGGAATTGGGGGTTGCGAATAAGAGTCGATAGGGAGAAGGGAATGGAGGCTAGACTACCCCATGGATGGTTGGTATTATAGCGCGCTTGGTTGCTTGGTTGATTCTAGGTATCATACGATCGAGAGGCAAGATAATCTTTATGCGGGCCGAGGCTAGACTGAGGGCGTGGGGCGAATACCCTACATTATTGCGAAGGTGTGCGCTGCTTTTGTGGGGTTGCCCGGCCGACAGTGATCAGGAGCATGCCTGGGCGTGGAAGCATCATACCATACGCATCATGTTAAATAACCTTTTAACTTCCGGATCTCGGGTAGGCTACCTACCTTTGGGGGTAATAAATATAGTAACAAGTAAATTTAGTGGAATCGATTATATCACTCGCCTGCATTTTTTTCCATCCAGTTCATCCGTGAAGCCCTAAATTGCTTTGAGGGTTGTACGGGCACTCGTAACCCCCCCCCCATCTCCCCCCACTCACTCACTCACACACACACCCTACCGAAAAAGGTAAATGTAAAGAATAGCCCTAGGAAGAGGATCGCCGGAAAATTAATACGCAGGAAAAAAACGCCACACTCAAAATTCCTCCTCACTCCGTCATAAACTGCCGTCCTAACCTTCCCCCCCCCCCCCCGGCGAGCAGTGACACAAAAGAATGGGCTTGAGAAACCTTTTACACGTATGATACAGTAACATACCATTCATATGTTGTGCAACTAAGCCTATCGTATCGTATCGTATCGTAACGACCGGACGAACTCCCCTTCAGCCTTTTCCGCAGCCCGCAGGGACAGCACAGTTCCACCGAGGTTCCAGGTCCTTCTGTTTGTGTATGTGTGTGCTTATGGGGGGGTTCCTTCTAGACTTATGCTAGGGAGGTCGCCGTTCAACTTAAGTCATCAAGTTATCATACGCCTTATTATTCTGGTGCGACGAGGTAGGAAGGGTAATATTGAAGCACCGGTGGTAGAAGTAGTGGTGGTGGTGGACTGTAGGCTTGAGATTCAAGTGTGGAAGGGATGAAGGGGAGGGTGGAAGGGAGTGCCGAAGCCGGTTGATTCCCGGGGGTGTCTAGCGGCGGCAGCGGAGAGAGACAGGGCGGGGATTGGGGAGGCACAGGCGATAGGGTTTATCTCGTCTCCGCTCCAAGCAGTTCGCAGAACACTTGCACAGTACTTGTACGAACGGTGTCTATTGTGGGTGGTTATTGTGTTACCGCGGAGTCTCGGCTCAGTGCGTATCCGCAATCGGTGTTCGCAGCGAGAAAAGTCCTCTCCCAGCATAGCATAGCATAGCATTGCATTGGATACTCGGATATTGTATTGCGAATAGTTATAACCAGGTATCTATCTCTTCCTCCCTCCATATTTCTTTTTCTTTTGCGGCTTCGTGGCATAGCTTAGGTCATGTGAGTCCTCTGACCTTGTTGGACCGCCGGTGTACGGTACAGTACAGTACGGTGCTCGAGGTACGAGTACGTACTGGGATATTATAGTAAAAAAAGTCTGTCATACGGTACCTTATCGTATCGTGCGTAGATATACTATACTGTACTATACCGGTATGTTACTGTACTTTACCCTACTCCCCACATCCACACGAACGTACATTCATCTATTCCATTCCATTCCTTCCGATTAAATAAATTTCTTTTTTCTCCTTCGCTCACCCAACCAATATCTAGATTATGTGATAGCGGTAAAACAAAAATTTTCCTTTTTTCTCTTCCTCTCTTTTCTGCATATTTGCCTGGTTTTCCGGGCTGGTCGTCTTTCCCTTTACTGCCAGGTGCTGCCGGACTGCTCGATGATCGAAAGATTGGATTGGAGAGAGGGTGAGGGGAAGCCAACTAAGACACCTTTCACCCCGTCGTGTTTCCTCTTCCTCCTTTCTTTCCTTCTCTCCCTGCCTCAAGTTGGGAGTTGTTGTCAGTTGTTGTCAGGCGGTCAAATCGCCGGGGTCCACGATGAGGGAGGGGAAACACGGAAGGCGACTCGTAATCTAGCATCACGTTGAGAAATTCGGAAGGCAGTGTAGATATGGTAGGTAAGTTTTCTCTCTCTCCCCTCCTTCTCCCTGGCGGAGGAGGAGGGAGAAAGTGTGTTACTGTAGCTAGTGGGAGCAGTGGTCCCATCGGTGAGGACGCTAGATATTGCTGACGAGGACAAAGGCGATAAACGGCAAATAGTGAATGTTTCTCTTTTCTTTTTTGGAGGGTGGGGGATGGTGGGGGGGGAGGTTGTTGAAAACAAAGCTGTGATTTTACATAAAGCAAATCATGGATTTGATCTGAGGGTTTATATTCCGAGCTGAACTGGATCCAAAGAGAGAGCTCCGTGTCCTGCTCGCATCGGGAAATGCCAGAGTGTACGACAGGGAAGGGGGAGCGTGACGAATGGGTATCTGGAAAATATTGGCTGGAAGGAACAGAATGAAGATTCTGGTACTGTATCATTGTCGATCACCACGTTTAGAGAAAGGGAAAAAAATGCAATGTGGGCCCATACAGGCATATCGGAGGGATTTATATCGGAGCTTGGAACCATTCCTGGCCCCAACCGCAGTGCTGTATGGTTCCCGTGTCAGTATCTTGAGGGTAAGGATGAAGTTGCAAGATGCCCGTAATAGAGCGCTGGACGCAGACTGTCGGTATGAGCAAATTCCATATCTTGAAGTCAGAGCAGTGGAAATCGTCCGTGCTTTCCGCCTTGGTATGTACAGCACCTCATCAGCTTGTCATATAATACAAGCACAGTTCGTAACCTTTCTTGGCTTACAATTCCACTAAATGGAGAGGATCACCATGACAAAATTCCATCATATCGTAACCCTAGAAGGAAGGGAGGGAGGAAAGAAAAGCGTAAACCCAATGAACACTTTATAGCGATAGTGGTGACGGTGAGACCTTTAGATAAGATATCGTAGCTTGAGAACTCTTGTGATCCGCCATCTCCGGCTCTTGGGATAGATTGGTGCTCCCCCCGACATGGTATAGCCTGAGCGCATTGGATGTGTTGGATCCCATTGACTGGTTTTCGCAATTCCGTTAACCTGCCAGACCAAATCCATCGTGGGCAGAAACGGCGATTTCCACTAACGATCCGATAGCGAATCGCGAGAGCTCTTTTTTAATTTTTTTAGGGCATTCTGATTATGCCATACCAGTAGCTCTTCTAAGGGAGCAGAGGCGTGAGCTCTGGCCTATGGATTGGTTATCACTCCAGACTTTATTGGATGTCTTGGGATATTGCGACATTCTCCTTGCCCCGATCAAATGTGCATCATACCGTAATTGGACCGGTACAGTTCCGTAGGGTGCCCACAGCTGCTGTAACTCAAGCATAGTGGATCCTCTCCCCCATCTCATCCGTCCGCACAAGTACCAGATGCCGCTCACCGACGACTTAGAGGCTTTAGGGTTACTCCTAATTTCGGTGCCATGCGGTGTCGTGCTATGTCTTACTGTAGTCGCATATGATTCACTCATCTGGCGTATAGAAGAGCTTAGGCTCAAGTTGGCAGAAAGTGCTTTTTTTCCCATTGCGTTGTACGAGTACGGTACCCGTACAGGTACAGTACATACTTTCCAGTACAAACCCTAAAACCCTACGGTATCTTCTCGTTAGTAGGATTTTTGTGGGGGTAGGTTCCGTTTTTGTAGGAATTAGAGTTGCACAGTACGAGTGCTGTACTCGTACTGGAGAGCGCAACTCCAGATTGGGCACAGCAAGGGTCTTTTCTTGTCTACCCAACAAGGGTATTAGAAGGCCCGTTTGGGTAGATGCTGCCGTACCAGTCGTTCAAATTGTATTATACTTTCTCCGTTCAAAAGGTCTCCCCTTTTTTTTTTCTTTTTTACCTGTACGAGTATCTTTCCCCCTTCAAGCGAGAGTGATATGCGGGGAGGTGAGTGAATAATTTTTCGTCCAAAAGGATACTACACTCCAACTCAGTCAGATAGGAAACGAAAGGAACAAGAGAGCGAGAGAAGGAAAGAGAAAAAGAAAAAGAAAAAGAAAAAGAGGGGGTAAGGATATTGGTAGGGTTGTGAGGGAGGGAGAGAAAAATCAGACCACGAAGAAATGCGCGTACGCAGAACACCGGGCAAAACGACCTGAAAAAAGGAAGTTTTTAATGAATGGGGGAGAAAAGGTCACGCCATAATCATATGGTTCAGTCGGCCACCCCTCCATCTCCCTTTCACTCCCTCACTCTCCTCTCCCTCCACTCCCAACTCTACTCGAGTACCGTACCTTATCCCCACTAAACTTAAGTAAGCCATAACTCACAACCCAAACCCCACCACACCAGATTGGCATAATTCGCATATCTCACCCTGCATATCATAACTGCCATCTCTCAAGTCTTTTTAGGAATACCGGTATGGAATTTGTTCTTATTTCCCGGGGTTCTTGGTGTGCTCCTTTTCTTTCAATGGTACTGCAGTCTCTGGCTGATCAATCGTCTCACTTACTACAACACACACAATCGGTGCTCTACCCTACCGTACACCACACTAAGACACTGTACCGTACACCGGCTACCAAACCCTCATTCTTATATTAGTCGTCGAACGGAGGCGGGGCCAAACATCAGGCCACTTCTTTCACCATCCTCATCATCACAACCAACCACCACAACCACTACCGCGACAGCACCATACCATATTCAATCGATCCCTCGTTCCAAAAAGCCAAAGAAGTGAGAACTATATCAATAAGCACTTAACAGAGAGAAAAGGGAAAAATGACCGCGTAAAAAAAAATTACGGGATATCTTTTTTTTACCTATCTACCTATCATGATACAAGTACTTGTACTATGATACGGTATGGTGTTATCCTTACTTTAAGAACCTCAACTTTTTAACCCCGCCATACTCATTCCGGGGGGCGGCGTCCTTCAGTGACACCAATCTCATCCATCATCATCATCATCAATTCACCTATCCTATCCTGTCAACCTCGCATTATTATTATCTATCCCTCTCTCACACATAGCGTGCCCCCCCCTTTCTCTCTGTGTCTCCCCCCCCACACACGCACGTACACATACATACGTACAGTACATACACATACACATACACTCCCTCTTGCGGTTCTTGGGGAACAAAATCCAGGGCGAGTTGGTGACAAAGATTGCGAAACTAATTCCACTTGATCGGGCCTTACACCTCGGACCTGTGCATTTATCCCTCTTCCCTTTCTTTGCTGGCAAGATAAAAGGCTGTACGATTACGCTACTGTGTTTGTCTAGAGAAAGGATTCTTGGGGTCCGTTGGGCGTACTGTGCCTGTCCGAAGTTACGGTTCACAGTACAGCGTACCATACGGTGCCTGCGCTTGCCGAGGGGGATTCAAAAAAAGAAAGAAAGATCAGACCAGATCGAGTCGGCGGAGAGGAAGGTTTTTAAGATTGGAGGGGTGAGTGAGGTCAAAGAAAGGGGAGGTCGAGGAAAGTGGTGGAGAGAAGGAAACGAAGGGGTATCGTCTATCATAATAGTTAGTAGGCCTTTTATTCCCATTTTTGTTCTTTTTCGTCTAGGTTTTATCGGGTGATCTCTCGTGCTGTTGTTCCTGTTCGGCTGGGCTTGACGACGGAAGTTCCTCCTCATTCGTTGACCTCCCCTGCCCTACCCTATGATATTCTCCCCAGTCCGCCCTTAAGGAGTTGACTGGCCGGTCGGCCCTTTTGGTTTCGTTGTCATCGTTGTCGTCGCCGTCGGGGGTTCCCCCTATGGCTCTTTAGCTACCGGCTATGATGCTCTTTTGGCCGCCGTCCTCATCGGCGATGCCATATTTGTCCTTCTGCTTGCTATCAAGCAAGAGCGGGCTCAGAACCATTACCGTCAAAATAAGGGCAATACTGATAGTCTGAGTCACCAGTTGCCGGTATCCTCCTTGCGCCCCTAGGATTGCATCACATCATCCGAACCCATTTATCTCTCACTCTCATCATCACGGACAGCCCCCACCCCTTTCTCCAGCTCTTCGCTCCAGGTCTGCCATTCTCGTCCCTTATTATATCATTTCCTCCTTCTCCTAATATTTCCAATTTCTATTATAGATTTCCATCTTCTGATATTTTGTGTAGCGCTCTCCTTCCCCCTGGTTATTCTTTTTTTTTTCCCTTTCTTTCTCTCTAGTCGAGTACCTCTTTTGGCTGGAGAAATTTCCGATCCGGAGGTTTAAAAAGAAAAGGCTCAGCTCCTCATTTCCCGATCTCCCTACCGGTTATCCGAATTACGCCACCCTTCCGTTGGAAATACCGTGCTATATTCACGATCCCGGATCTGGTCATTGTCTGCCCCATTCCTCCTTGGCCGACCGGTCATTCATAAACTTGTCCGAGAGGAAGAAAAGGGCAAACAAACCAACCTAAGCAGAAGGACAAATATACAAGAGACAGAGCCCAAAAATAAGTGAGTTTATCATTCCGCATCAAGGAAAAAGCAGAATCTCCCATTCTTGCCTGTATCTCTGTCCCTCTCTCTCTCGTGCCCAACATAAGCTTTGATCCAACCAGGGTCGTCATTGCCCTTGCTAACCGACCCTGGCCCAGACAGTCGGACTGGTCGAAACCTTGACAGGTTGGAGCAAGGACAGACCCGAACGGTGCATGTCGCACCACTTCTTCGTGGTCGGCACCAAGCACTCATAAACTCGGTCGATAGAAAATTATTCCCATAATATTCCACAAGGAACTGACTGAAATTAAATCCGCCTTTTCTGCATAACCAGCAAACTTGAATTTCCTCCCTCCCCTTTTTCCATACCCCCCCCCCCCGTCCCCCATTCTTCTGTCGTGGGGCGCAGCACTTCTCTCGTTTCTAGTTCTCTAAGAGAAAAAAATACCGAGCGGGGGGCAATATTTCCTTTCTTTTCACAGTCCCGTCCCCCTTGAACGTACGAGGGTCAGGAAAGAAAATCAGCCAACAGTGGGATCGTCAGCTCACATCACTTGGGCGAGGGAAGGTCCGGTCTGAGCGAGTGAGAGAATAAAAAGAGGGAGCTGCAACTCAGTCAGCCTATCGGCGCTAAGGTGACAGAAAGGGGCATAATCGGGTGACATTGGATGATTCCTTGCTTTTCTCGAAAGAGCTTCTCAACTTTCTCTTTCGACCTTTTTCCCGCACACATCTCGCCGCATTCCGTATTAAAAAAAAGCAAACCTCGCTACTACTTCAACAACCGATTTCCCATCCCCCTTGCCCCTCCCTTTTTTTCTTTTCCCCATTCTTCTCCCCCGCAATCCGAGGTTCAAATAACCAACCGGGAGCTTACCTTCCAGACAATCGACCCCCCCTCCCATTCGGCCCGTCGCTTATCCGTGCACACACCTTAAGAAAAACCCAAGTCTTTTTTTGCTACCCTTTGCACAACAAGTTTCCAAATCGTATATTGTTCGCGATAAAGCCAATTGTTTTTCTTAGTTGCCGCTGCAGTATGACAGTCATGGAGGGTGAGGACCGAAAAAATATCGTTATAATAGGTGGGTCCGACTTTTTATGTTTCCCTTAATCAAGGGTGCCGGCCTTCGTCGTTCCTAGGTTAGGTCGCTGAGTATTGTTCCCCACAGGCGGTGGAATCATCGGTTGCACAACAGCATACTACTTGACTCGGCATAAGAATTACGACCCAAAGAAGCACAGTGTTACGGTTATAGAAGCCACCAGAATTGCTGGAGGTGCGTCGGGGAAGGCTGGTGGGCTGTTGGCTGTATGGGCCTATCCGAACAACATCGTGCCCCTAAGCTTCAAGCTACATCATGACTTGGCGATTGAGCATGGGGGTGAGGAAATGTGGGGCTACAGGCGAGTGTCATGCGGAAGCCTCGAGGCTACAGGACGGGAGCGCAGCGAGTTGGAGCGATTAGGAGCTCAGACAGGAGTGTCGCTGGGGAAAAGAGTGGGCGAGAACAGAAAGGCCGGCCGGAGTAAATCGAAGGAGTTAGAATTGCCGAAGGATTTGGATTGGGTAATGCCTGATTTGGTGAAGAGTTATGAGAAAATGGGGGGTAGCAAGGAGACTGCTCAAGTTCACCCGTATCAATTCACAATGTCCATGGTAAGACTTGCCCAGGAGCGAGGGGTTAATGTCGTTGTTGGTTCGGTCACGGATATCGAATATACGGAATCCGATCCAACCCCACCGTCTGCGACCCCACCTCCCTCCGATAACATGGCCCCAAAAGGCTCACCATCCCCAGCGCTGTCATCTGTGTCAGTGAATTCTGCTCCGTCCTCTCGGGGTAGCCGTCGAAAAGTCTCGGGGGTAACATACACCGACACACAAAGCGGCACTTCTTGCACCATTCCTGCGACAACTGCAATCTTGGCCGCAGGCCCGTGGACGTCAAAACTTTATCCCTCAGCCCCAATATCCGGGCTGAGGGCACATAGCGTGACCATAACGCCTTCGTCTCCAGTATCGGCTTATGCCCTTTTCACCGAAATAACCATCCCACCAACGCCCCCATCTCCATCGTCCCGTCACAACAGCCAGCCACCCAATATCGTCTCTCCAGAAATCTATGCCCGTCTAAACAACGAAATATATGTTTGCGGCGAGGGGGATATGGACGTAGCCGTACCCGAGACGACAGCAGATGTACAGATTGATGAGGTTCGTTGTGATGACTTAATAGCCCAGGTATCGAGTATATCAGACTATATTCGTCTGGGGCGCGTAACCCGCAAGCAAGCCTGCTACCTTCCCATTCTGAACGTGGGTGGTTCAGGCGGTCCTCTTATCGGTGAGACCGGGACAGAGGGCTTGTTGATGGCCACGGGGCATTCTTGCTGGGGCATCAATAATGCCCCGGCTACGGGGAAACTATTGTCAGAGATAGTGTTTGAAGGACAGGCGGTGTCGGCGGATATTAGACAGTTGGATCCTCGGCGGATTCTTTAACTATTATACCTCAAAAACCGATCTCCTGATTCACCCGATCACGCCACCCATTATTTTCTTTCCACCATTGCAATCTCTATTTCGGAGTGGAGCGACTATTTCCTTATTTTGCTTATTCCCTGTGGATATTCCTTCCTCTTCTTTTTTCCTCCTTTCCTTTATTTTCCTTTCCTTTCCTTTCCTTTCTTTTTTGCGCGCACATTATATCCCTCTCTATTTATCTCTCTTGGTAAATGCAAACTTTAGTGCCCGGTCCCCGGTTCCTCCATTTATTTTATTCATTTTTATGTTTCACTCTCGCCCTTTGGTCGCTCCCAATTGTTCAAAGTCTATACACCCCATTGTTTTCTTCTCCCCTCCCCAGCTTCTCGTCTTTTTTTATTTTTTCTTCCTTGACTCCATCTCCCTCTTTTTTTTATATCTATCGATAGGCTAGTAGGCAAGGCAGGTTGGATGGGTGGGCGAAAGGAAAGGAATAAGATGATATAGCACATGTATAGATTAGAAAACCTGATCGAGTGAGGTTTCGTGATGTTCCTTGCATCCTTGCTACGAGTACGGTAGTTTAGTTGCTGTATCGATCGTTCTTTGGAATACGCCCCACGGGTAGAGCAGCGCTGTTTTAAATCGGGCCGGAAAGCTTGTTTTTTTTCCTTCTGGGCGACGCGTGATAAAAGTGCCGAGGCATAATACCGTAATAGTCTTGAGGTGCCGTGATTTGGTTGCGTAAAGGTAAAGAGCAACGCAACCCCCCCCCCCCCTTGGTATATCTCTAGTGACGAGTGACGATTCACGAGTGGCTAAGACGGGATGAAAACGGGGAAGCCGACATACCGGTAGCTTCATACTCTGAGATCTACAGGATCTACAAGTACGAGGCTGGCGACAAAAATCACCGGTAGATGAAGGTTTTCCACTGAAAACAGCCATATTCACGACCTTCCAACCACTGATCAAGCAAAGCAATCCAAACCAAATCATCCACATGTGCTATAATTCCCTAGGTTCTACCCTCTAGCCCTTTTGAACTCTGTATCTAAACTGGCTGAAGAACTATCAAGGGAAGTAATGGTTGGTACATTGGTCTTGGCGCAATTTTTGACCATTTTGTATGGGAAAATGGCAAGGCTCGGCGCTGTTTTCAACTTCAACTTTACAATATTGAATGCCAAAGCAGCCAGTGGCCGGTCAAAAGCTCTGTGACCACTTGAGGAGATTATCGAAGGAATTTTGGACCATGATCTGAGTTTTTTATTTTTTTATTTTTTTTATTTTTTTTATTTTTCGGCTTCAGGATGCATTAAATGAAGAGTGCGAAGTAGAGCAGTTTGGGCGGTACAGTACATGCCATTCTACCGGTGATTTTTGTCGCTAGCCTCGTATGATACTGTAGAGAATCGTGAAGGACATCCATCGATCACCTAACTAACCCCCCGCGGCGGGAAAAAAAAATTTTAATTTTTAATTGCTTTACCCTCCTGGCCCGTGTATATGCCGTATTATAATTATACGTACTTGTATGATACAGTACTGTATGATACATATATATCATAGCAGATAAGTGGTCACGGGGTATCACTCGGTAGGTAAAAGCTGGAGGTGGTTGGTTGGGGCGGTATCATAGTAAAAAGTGGAGTGATGGGAGGGCTTCAATTGAACGGCGGGATGGATTGTCGTCTGTGGGAATAGAGGTTTTGGATGGAAGGGTGCTACGAACGGCACAGTAGTGTCCTGAGAGGTACTGGGGATGGGCTGTGGAGGGTTGTGAGGGACGGACGGACGGAAAGGGTCGCAGCATAACTTCCCCCACACTGGCATTGTATAATGCTGTGCTTTAGGTGTGTGTGGATTACCCTGCGCATGCAATATCACAACAGCACTCAGTATTGGCTTCTTGGGGGGTTCGTTGCGCGCGCTGATCCCTGTGTAGGGTGCCATTGACGTACCTTCGCTATCACACTGTAGAAATGGAAAAATTTGTGGATAGTGTGCATTTGTAAATGGGTGAGTGGATAGAAAATTGTAAATCAATGTTTTTTTTGTTTTTTTTTAACTTTCTAACTTACTTTCTCTCAAAATGACATGACAATACCGAAAAGACCAGACCAGACCAGACCGTTCCATGCAATTCCCCACCCCGCGCACGCAATGTAGCCGTGATGATGATGAGAAAGAATGAATAAGAGGAAACATGTAAGAAAGAAGGGGATAATGTGAATTAGAAGAAAACAGCACAATCATCCGCCACCCTACGATACTGACAAGAAGTAATGTTTAGAGTTTAAAGCGTGTAAACGTGGGAAACATGAATGGGATTAAGGATTCAACAAGAAGCGAAGGAAAGGGGGGAGGAAGAAATGCAGAGAATAGGAAAGGCGGGAAACAAAGCAGAGCAAGAAAGAGGCTAAACCATGACAAACCCCCCCAGCCCTCCGACTCCCATACCCATTCCCATCCCACCTCCGCCCCCTTCCACAGCGCGTTCGGGGGCACCCTCCCGCCCAATCTCATAGCTGAGCACTCGCCCGTCGACAAACACACACATGAGCCTGTACCTCCGCCGCCGTTCATTGCCCCTCCACCCGCCGCGCCTTCGGCGAACCGAGCTACCCACCTCCCGGCCTTGTATCGGGCCCACGGCGACGCCCAATAGCGCCGTGCTCCCGCCCGGAAGGATAGCGCCCGAGCACTCTGACTCCCGGGGCAGTACGTCGTCCAGGCGCATAAAGTACTCGTCCCCCATGCGCGTCAGCCTGAACATCGCGATGCGGCCTTTTTGGGAGGCGGCGATGACGAGAGATAGTTCTGGTATAGCGTGGCAGAGGTTGAGGCGGTCGATGTTGGCGGCGTACCGGGGTCGGTTGGATGAGTCTGGCGGGGAAGCGCGCAAGGGAGAACGACAGAGCACGATGGGGGAGAGGGAGGAAGTGACCGTGAGGAGGTGGGCGTTGCGATCTGTTGTCGAGAATATCAGGGATGTGGGGGGTTGCACAGGGGCTTCTTCTTCCGAGTCTGTGTCCATAGAGGTGGAGCTGGAGGAGGTTGAGGAGGTGTAGCCAGAGTTGGAGGAGGTGGAGTTGTGGGATTTGGAGAGGTATCTGGAAGAGGGACGGGTGCGCTTTGTTGGGTTCGTGGTTGTGGTTATCGGGGATTGGATGGGGTGCGAGAATGAGGATGAAGAAGTGGAGGTCGGGGAGTCGGGGTCTTGAGCGAGTTCTATGAATTGGACGGGACCGTAGAAGTTTAAGGAGGAGCGAGGGTTAAGGATTGTATCCGAGCCTTGATAGGAATGGTGTCCGCTTCCGTCGTCGGAACTGGTATCGGTACTAAAGGTGTGATGACTGCTCCCGCTCTCGGAGCTGCCAGTAGTAACAAGTTCAACGGCAGCACCACCAGGACCAAAGAAGACTTCAACTTCTTCCTCTTCACTTCCTTCGCTCCAGTCACCGTCTTCATAATCCTCTTCTTCCGAGTATCGATCCTCGTCGTAATCAGAGTCGGCTATGGCGAGCTGGTAGGAAAGGTCGGTTGTTGGTGAGAAGCGCGATATGTGGGCTCTGGGGTTGGGGGAAATGTCCCATGCTCTGGCCATCTTGCTCAATTGTGCCTGTGGGCCGGGTACGGGGTCGTAATAGTCTGTAGATATCGTTTTAATGCCTATGGCATTCAGGGATATTTTCGAAGGACCCTCCGGGGATATCTGGGATTCCTCGGGGGCGGGCTTCCCCAGGGCTTCGTATATATTGGAAACCGGTTTAAAGGCTTGGGGCTTTAGGAAGAGGGCGGACCAACCACGGCTATATCATACTTAGCCATTGATTCCCTTACACTATTCACGGTTGGTGATGCTTACTTGTCCACCCCGAGTCTACATTTCTCCACCGGGCGCTCGGTCATGACATCCCAAAGTATTACCATCCCATCGATTGAGGTACCAACAAGCCATCTCCCCGTGGGATCGTCAAGAAAGGATATGTTGGGTATATTGCAACCATGTCCCTTCAGTGTTGTGATGGATTTATTTTTCATGGACGTCTTCTTTCGATGTTTCTTACTAGCGTCATCATTGCCAGAGAGAGGCTTCCCATTCAGATTGTATCCCCCCTCAAAGCCGCCTTCCCCATCATATCCAAATGAGCCGCGCTTTCTCCTTCTCCTCCTTCGATGCCTATGAGTGAGGCCAGCATCCGTACCCACTTCCGGACACGGGCAGCCACCACCGTCTGTTATTGCCAATTCAAAGACCTGGATTAAATGACTGTTCGCGCTGACAGCTATCAATCTCCGCTCTTTATGCAATGCAACACCCCAAGCGCTCTCCCCCACCGACAATCGAAATGCCAATCTGCTCAGATCTCTTGTGTACCATACACAGACATTACCATCGTCGTGTGCGCTCACAAGAACCTCCTCGAACCCAAGATCCCCAACTGTGAGCGAGTTGATCGCATGAGGCTCTGCAGAGTCAATGTACCCGGGTCCGGTCGGGGTGGAGCTAGAGGTGAGGGTGGTGTAGGAGAGATTGGGCGAGATGATCTGATTCGGATAAGCTGGGCTGTAGACACGAATGGATGACCTAAGGGCAATGTATAAATGATTATGGCGTTTTGAAGCGGCAACCTGAAACGGGCAATCAGCCTCCAAAGCTAGAGATACCCGAGCTGGGCAGCGGGAAGCTCACAAGGTTGTTGCGCCAGAAGGACACTTCTCCCAGGTCACTAAAAGATGGAAGCTGTCAGCGGGTCATCAGTCCGGGATGGAATTTCATTTGACATACGCCTGCGATGGACAATTGCGTCAGCCAATTTATTCACTTCTCTCCCGGATGGAAAACGGGGATGGAATTCTGCAAGTGACGAGGAATCAAACACACCTTCTGCTCGCTGAGAAAAGTAATCTCGATCGGTTTATACGCCGGTAGGTTCCTATTCACCATATTTACGAGGGCAACGGGATAGTCAAGCTCATAAAAAGCATGCGTTCAGGTTGGAGGGATAAAAACAAAAAAAAAAAAAAAGTTGGATTGGCTTTCCCGTTCGATCTGGCTAAGGTAGCTGTAGGCGTGATTGAAACAAATGGGAGGAGAAGAAGATAGGTCAAGGGGGGGGGGGAAGAGGGACAGAGAATTCGGGCAAATGGCTTGAGGAAAGATGGTGGGGGGCAACAAGAATAAAAGATGTTGGAAGAGAGAGTGAGGAGGGAAATGAAGGGATGAAGGGATGAAGG
>Ga0307509_10002186_pt1 | contig 32083 bp, 41 predicted proteins | sample 10_EM_MG_FD_202245 | JGI IMG/M metagenome (GOLD analysis project Ga0307509, IMG submission 202245) | Populus trichocarpa ectomycorrhiza microbial communities from riparian zone in the Pacific Northwest, United States - 10_EM | ecosystem: Host-associated > Plants > Roots > Unclassified | place...
CCAAAATTCACGCCCGCTCAGTCTACGACTCTCGTGGTAACCCCACTGTTGAGGTAGATCTCACTACTAGCGATACTGGTTTGCACAGGGCCATTGTCCCCTCCGGCGCTTCCACCGGCCAGCATGAAGCCATTGAGCTCCGTGACAAAGACAATACCAAATGGGCCGGAAAGGGTGTTCTTAAGGCCGTTGAGAACGTCAACACCATCATCGCTCCCGCCCTCATTAACGAAAAGTTCGATGTTAAGGACCAAGCTACTATCGACAAGTTCTTGATCGATCTTGACGGAACCCCAAATAAGGCCAAGTTGGGAGCCAACGCCATTCTCGGTGTCTCTCTGGCAGTTGCTAAGGCTGGAGCTGCTGCAAAGGTACGTGCTCTACTACTTTCCGTTCCCCTCCTTGTCGCAGAAATCGCACTTATGCTTCCGTTATTGGGCTCGTTACTCGGTGTTTTTGCTTCTCCTATGGCCATCATATCCTTCAGAGCCCTTATTACTCACGTGGCCCGACTCCCTTATCGTTATAACTTATTATCTTTTTTTCATGCATTTTTCTTTCCACCAAGGATTTACCCTTCACCCCCCTCCCAATCCTGTAGTGTTTTTGTTCTAGCCCTTCGACCCAGTTCCCGAGTGGTTTCCGGGTTATTTCGATAGGCGAGACTAGGAGCTAACAACCGAGTATTACAGAATGTTCCGCTGTATGCCCATGTTGCGGATCTTGCCGGTACCAAAAAGCCATTTGTTCTCCCGGTTCCGTTCATGAATGTCATTAACGGAGGTTCGTTACATTCCCCTTCCCGAAAATCCAAAAAATCCCGCTATTCCCTTGCCTCTTGGAAAGGCTAGGGACACACATGCCTGCCAAAACTGTATGCTAATAATTGGCCCTTGTAGGATCTCATGCCGGAGGTGCGTCACCGGATCACACCTTTATATAATTTCCCCTTTCCCGTAACTTACCGATATGCGTGACATCTAGGCCGTCTTGCCTTCCAAGAGTTCATGATTGTTCCTTGCGAGGCCCCGAGCTTTACCGAGGCTATGAGGCAAGGCGCTGAAGTTTACCAGATCCTTAAGACCCTTACCAAGAAGAAGTATGGCCAGTCCGCTGGTAATGTTGGTGACGAGGGTGGCGTCGCGCCCGACATCCAGACAGCTGAGGAGGCTCTTGACCTCATCACTGATGCTATTGACAAGGCCGGATACACTGGTCAGATAAAGATCGCCATGGATGTTGCCTCTTCTGAGTTCTACAAGGAGGACGCTAAGAAGTACGATCTCGACTTTAAGGTTGGAACCTACCCGAATTGAAATTTTGTTAGGATGCTAATATCAGGATCAACAGAACCCTGACTCCGATAGCAGCAAATGGTTGACCTATCAGGAATTGGCTGATCTCTACAAGAGCCTTGCCCAGAGATACCCCATTGTCAGCATTGAAGATCCCTTCGCCGAAGATGACTGGGAAGCCTGGGCCCACTTTTACAAGACGAGTGACTTCCAGATCGTTGGCGACGATTTGACTGTTACAAACCCCATCCGTATCAAGAGGGCCATTGACGAGAAGAGCTGCAACGCTCTCCTTCTCAAGGTCAACCAGATCGGTACCCTCACGGAATCCATCCAGGCTGCTAAGGACTCGTGAGTTTGCCCCCTGCCTATTTTATTTGTTCAATAAGGGCTAATAGATAATAGATACTCCGCCGGCTGGGGCGTCATGGTCTCCCACCGCTCTGGTGAGACTGAAGACGTCACTATTGCGGACATCGTTGTCGGTCTCCGTGCTGGCCAGATCAAGACTGGTGCCCCAGCGAGAAGTGAACGTCTTGCCAAACTCAACCAGATCCTCCGTATCGAGGAGGAGTTGGGCGGGCAGGCCACCTACGCTGGGAACAAGTTCAGAACCGGTAAGACTCCCCTAAACTCCACCTCTACAAGTGCGAAAGATTAACTAGAACTTTTGTTTCAGCCGTCAATCTTTAGATTTTATTTAGTTTAGCAGATGCCGGGAGCTTGGGGGACATGACATTGTTAAATTAAAAAAATACTTTTTGAATATTAATTAAATCAGTGAATAGCCGCTGGTAACTCCACCATTTCAGCGTGATCGTGATCAAATAATTTAATTACAGTAGTTGGGGTCGAAGCCGAGATACAGATCATGGCGTGTCACTCGGTCAAATTTCTCAGCCTCAAGTGAAGTCCTAGCATCCAATGATCCACCATCTAAAACAGCAAAAAGCCGGGAGGTAGTCATTTATATTGAGTTTGGTAATGCCGGTACATGCATTGCGACCCCCCAGGCTCCAAGCTTAGTAGAGGAATTCCCTATAAACTAGATGGGACACCTGAATCCTCATCCAAGCGCCTGCCACCCAATACGAGCATGTATAAGCAGGGTACAGTACTGTGCAAGACCGGTTGCAATACCAAAATTTTTCAAAACACAATTTTTTTCCCCCTTCTTCCTTCCTTCCTTCCTTCCTTACCTTCACTTATGATTCACTCCTGAGTGGTGGGTGGGTAGGCGCGCCCGGTTAACACAGTGCTGTACCGTACGGTATCGAGAGTGGAATACATGGTATAGTACCACGTCTCAATTAGCCGAATTGTTTACCTCTTGGTATGAATAGATTCCCGTAGGCTATAAGCGGGATATACAGATTGAAATTCTTGCGCATACAGTTTCCCATCAAGCAGCGAACCCCCAAAAAAAACTCGAGGCGGGTTGATTTTTACAGATATAGATGGGCCCTTGCTTGCTTTGTCTTATCTTATCGTGTATACATACCCCCCATGGAATTGGACAATAATATGTCATGGGATTCACAAACACTCACTCGCAGAACTCTGGCTGGAAAAAAACAAACTATATTAGGAGCCCATCCACGCATGTGAACGTGTGGGAGTGACATCGGTGGGGTATAAAACACTCCCACCCAGCCCATCTATCCTACTCTATCCATCCAATCCAAACCAACCGGGTATCCATCCAATCCAATCCAATCCCACAATCAAGAAATTCACACAACCCCACAGACAAGACAAAGGCTCCCATTCCATGTATGACGATCGTGGATAGATATCATGAAAATGAAATCACGTAGAAAAAAGAAGGAAAATAAAAAGGAAAACTAACCACCAGACAACACCCCACTGCCGCCACCGTCTAAAACACAGTAGAAAGTTCACCCAACAACACTCTTAAGACTGAGTCCCTCCAAGAACCCCGCGAGGTCCTCTTTCTTGACTTCCACAACCGTAGCTTCGAACGCGTCGATTCGGATGCGAGCGTTGGTGCTATGGGCTACTTCTTGGAACGCCATTCCAAATTTATTCCGCCCGGAGCGGCGTTCCAGTGTTGCGTCTTCGTCGTCTGAAGAATCCTCTTCTTCTTCTTCTTCCTCCTCCTCCTCCCCTTCCTCCCCGTCTTCTCCGACTTCCTTTTCCTTCCCCTTCCCCTTCCCTTTTTCCCCTTCCGCCTTCTTTTTAGCCCCGCTAACTCTACTTCCCAACGCGGTGCCCACAACTACATACACCCCCCGCCGCTCGTTGAGGCTCGCAACAACTAGAGGTAAATACCGCTTCTTCCTTTGCTCCCTTTCCTGCTCTAGAATAGCTTCACCAAGCCACAAGGCCAACTTCGACAATGCATTGGGGTGCGTGAAGGTTGAGACGTCAGGGCCCTCCTTGACGACTGCGAGCCGGAAGGCACGCAGCAAACGAATTTGACGCTTTTCGATTAATCCGGTGCCCGTTCGCAGAATTGCACGGGTCAAGTCCATCGCTGTTGGGAGGGCGGATTTCAAAGCCTCAATGCTAGTGAAGATTAGCCAGAGTTGGAGGAGGAAGGGAGGGAAAAAGTGAGGGGTACTCTTCGAGTGCATCGTAAGCAGCCCAGAAATTGGCTATCCAACTTTCGGATTCTCTTGCTTCTTCCTTGCGGGCTTCGTCGGCTGGGTCAGGGTCTACCGGTGCTTCCGGGGCTTTACCGGCAGATGATGATATGGGTGTGATTGTTGAATTATTGTTGGTGCTGTTACCCTTTCGCCCCATTTCTAAAAGTCCACCGATGACATATGCTACGTCCGCCGCGCTGAGGCATCCTCTAAACCCCCAGCACCTAACAAACCCCTCTCGTACGACACCCTCGAGGCCATACAACGGAGCGTACTTCTCTAATCTCTCGCGAAGGCTCCGCTTCAAGTCCATGTCCATGTGCGTGTAGCTTTGCTTGCACTGACTAAGACTAAACCCCATCTTTGCCAACAACTTGTGCAGCCGTTTCCGCCCAGACTCTGACCAAATATGTAACTTCGTACCCAAGAACGAAGAATGCAGCATCGAGTCGTACAAGGACCAATGACGAATGAGCATGAACCTGTATTCCGGCGACAATCTAATGGCGGTGTCGGACGGTGATCGGGCGGTGGTTTGTAGACTACTACTGATATTACTTGAGGCATTGGAGGAGCCCGAGGGTGGGGCCTCCGGAGGATTCAATCTGCGGACCTCGTCTCGGAGGACTGCACGGATTTGGTCCTCTCGAGTGGTGCTTACCCAGCCGAGACCTCCTACTTTCCTTGGTGGGCCAGAGGTTATCCCCCGGCCGATAACCTCCCCCGAGGAGAGGCCTACGATGGCCAGCCAGAGGAGGTCATTGTCCTCACGGCCAAGGTCGGAGGCCAGAGAGTAAAGGAGACCGGATATTGGCTCGCCGTACCAGGTTCCCTGGGTGTAGTAACTTGAAACGGTAGACTCGTGCTTTTCTCGTAGACGACGGAGTTTTCTCCGAAGAACCTTCGCGGATGGTGGGGGACGCCCGGGCGCTGGGAGGGGCAGCTGCTGTGAGGGTGAAGAAGGTGGGGAATGCGAGTGTGCGGGTGGAGGCGAGGAGGCGAGTGCTTTGGAGGAAGGGTACGAGAGGAGTGTATGTCTATGAATCAGTGGCGAAGATTCCCGGGAAGACTATGTGTGAAGGTAAGCACCACTAAAGTCAATTAGGTGGCAGACGACAAACCAGATCGCTCCCTGTTCTCCTCCGCCGCCGAACTCTCGATACCTCTCTATCTGATTCCCCCTCACAGTCGCTACTACCGCCCGGCTGTTCAGAACTCTTTCTCTTCCTTCCGCTGGCAACCCCCTCTCCAGACCCGACACTCAGCTGGACCCGCACCCCACCACCCTCGTCCTCATCTTCACTTCCTCCATCATCCTGAACCTCCTCAATCTCTTCCTCCTCCTCTTCGTCATCATCGCTATCATCACTACTATCCTCGTCGATCTCCGGCATATCTACCAGTGCCCGGAACGCCACTCCCTCCCCTTCCAACTCCTCTTCAATATCTCCATCATCAAAGCACTTTACCCCATTGACCCCCTCCCCAACGCCATACCTCCCACCCTTAACCTTCCCATTCGCTCTCTCTTCCACTTCTTTCCCTCCCCCGCCACCATCGCCAAAAACATTGTGCAAATTCCACGGCCTCCTCCCGTCCACCAACCAGCACTCCACCCTCCTCACCCCTTCTTCTCCCTCCCCACTGCTCAAGTCCAAAAACGCAGCAATGTCAATCAACCCCCCCAACCCCAAGCAAATCACAAACCGCAGCTCTTCATTCCCCTTAATAAGTGTTTTATTAACATTCTCGAGCTCTTGGTAGCCGGCGACCGGGTGTATCTTGTGAGGTATGTAGTCTTGCCTGAGGAGGTGCGTCAGGATTCGTGCGGCGCAGAGGGAATCGGTGTCTAGTGCGCAGAGGAGAAGAATTGACGGGTTTGTGGAGTGTGCGTGGGCTTTCAGGTGGGCATAGGCGGAGGAGAGAAGGTGTCGAGGGATGTACATTCTGCGTATGCGGTAGTTAGGCTGAGTGGGTGAGTGAATAGGCGGGTAGTTGCGGATAGGTAAAACGCGTTGTTATTCACACAACTTGGGTATATATTCAAAGAGTGTAGTGTCCGTTCCGTTCCCCTGCTCAAAGTGTTTATCTCTTTCTCTCCTTCTTGCTTAACGTACTCACTTTATTCAAAAAAGGCAAGACATAACAACCCTCGAAGGAAAGGAAGAAGAAAAAAGAAAGCCGTATTAAAGAACAAAAAGCTTAGACCAATGAGCGAAGGGAGTAATATTATGACTTAAGGAGAAGGAGAGGAAGAAGAAGAAGAAGTTATTCGTGAATGTTTGAAAGAGAGTGTAAGAAAGAAGCAGCAGCTTGTCAGATAGTAACACTGCTGCAGGTGGTGGAGGTGTTGAGGAAAGCAGCAACACGTTACCCACCACGAAAAACATAGGGGAACGCGTTTTTTTCCTTTCCACACTTTAACTAAACCTAGAAAAACGAACCCCCATGCACGCGAGCACGCGACGACACAGAAACTCAACTCAACCTATCATACCGGCACATGATTATGATAACTCCTATGATACTGTAACCCAAACAGCACAGAAACCATCTAGACAAGTAAAAGATAACAAAATTAAAAAAACCTCCATAATCAAACCCCTACAAGCCACAGTAACTACAGTAGTCTAACCACACAGCATAATATTATACATATCATACAAGTACCATACCTCCCTACAAATACCCCAAAACCCCCAAAACCCTAACCTCAACCCTCCTCCTCCTCCTCTTCCACCCCCTCCCCTCCTGCACCCCCTCACCACACCAAACCAACTCCCCAAAATACATAAAATCCTCCCCCATACTCTCCCCATACCTCCCCAACGGGTTCCCATGACTCCCAAGCCTTCCAGCGCGCGCTGCCACCTCTCTCAATAGGACCCTAGCAGCACGATTAGCGGCCTCGCGGTCGGCATATATGGCGTGGATTTCCGTGGAGGTTATTCGGTCTTCTTCTTCTTCTTCTTCTTCTTCTCCTTCTCCTTCTCCCTCTCCTGCCTGCTCCTCCTCCTCCTCCTCCTCCTCCTCCTCTCCTTCTAGGCCTCCTGGGGGGTTTGTCGCTTCCTGTTCCCGAGAGGGGGAGGGGGAGCTTGTTTGGGAGAAGGTTGTTTTGGTTATTGCGTAGAGGGGTTTGGGATCTGGGGTTTTGGTGGACATGTGTTTTTTTTTCCGATTGTGGGGTTGGGTTGGGTTGGGTTGGGTTGGTTGCGGCGTTTTGGTGAGGGGACTTTTGTTTGTTGGGGGGAGGAAGGGCTGAGGTGGAAGGAGGAAGAGGTGGAGGAAGAGGGGGTGGGGTGGGACTACTGTGCTGTATATTACAGACATGAATAATTAATAACTACCTCTTACATACAGATTCTGCGCTCGCCGCTCACTCTGGTGAACCGTATAGCACGGTACACTCCTAGCACAATCCAAACTAAATTGATCACCCCCAATCACTCGCATAAACCACCCCTCCTACCCGCCCATACCCACAACCACGAAGAGGAAAGAGGAAAGAGGAAAAAACTACTGAAAACTAACATACATAAAAATTAATAAATACGAAACAAAACAATATCTACACATACCTCTGATAAACCCTCCGTGGCGGCCGCTGATGATACATCCCCCACAGCAATCCATTGTAAGCCTTAACCGCGAGCGTAACGGGCTCAACCATCTCCTTCTCTTCATCTGCCTTCCTCCAAACCCTGGAGCGCTTCCACATCCTCTTCCACGCCGGCATTCCCGGCACGACAGGAACACGCTCGGGCGCTCTAGTCATCGTGCCAGCGAAATTCAGCTCCCAGACCATGCCGGGGGTGGCAGCGTACACACTCTTCTCCGCCCAAGGCGACACGGCGAGCGCTAACACAGGGTCCATAGGCTCCGGCCGAGAGCGCCCCGGGAGTTGGAAGTTGGTGACCCAGCTGTACGGGTATTTCGACCATTTGCCCTCGGTCGGGATGCACTCATCCAAGTCGCCGTATTTGCTCCTAATGTCGAAAACTCGGAGCATGCAGGCCTCGCTATGGCCCACCAGGAATTTGCCCGAGTTCAGGGTATGCAGGGAGCGGATGGGCTTGGATATGAAGCTGCCCCAGCGAGCGACGGCTTCCTTGGGGGAGCGGAGGTCGTGCATGCTTTTGTCGCCAGTCATTGGCTTAGCCACAAGCCTCGAGCGTAGATTGTAAAGTAGAATGGAGAATACCTCAAGTCACCACCAGACCACGCACTTAAGAAGACCCGCCCAGAAGGAAACTCGCCCGCGAAACTTTCCAATCGGGCAGTCGCAGTAGCATCCGTGCTCGCCCTGAGCCCTAGTGGATCCGGAAAAGACCTCATAGGCGTCTTCCGAACCCCATCGGGGGTAACAGCATATACACACAAAGGGCTCTTATGACTATTGGTCTTTGTAACAGCCAAAAACTCGGGCGAAAGCAAATTCGTGCTCCATATATCCCCATCGCCAGCGCTCATCTCAACTTCCGACACCGGTGCCTGGGGCGTTACCTGAAAATCGTCGTCAGAGGGGATATGCACCCTGTAGAGCGCAAACCTCGATGTCAGGCCCGTCCTCACACCAGCGCTCATAAGGCCGCACTGGTTCCCGGAACCAACGTGCGGGAGTATGGAGGTGTACTTGCCAATCCTGGGACCCCACTGACTCTTGCGCACCGGGGTCTCGAATCGCCCCAGCACGCTCACTCTCCCAGCCCTTCCGGGGCCCGTGGTCAATTTTACCATTTCCAGCGCGCCAGAAGCTCGCCCGACGACGGCGATCTCGGCATTATCCAGCCCGCCGGAGCCCAAAAGGTGGACAGCAGTGTAATCCTGCGGGTTATCCCTGCAGCCGCGAAGATAACTTGCGCGATGCTTCGCATTGAAAATCTCAAATACGGTCGGCTCTTCCTCACCCCCGTCGCCGCCCTCCCCCCCAATAGCCCCCTCTTCCCCCTCATCCACATCCATATCCACATCCCTGCCCCTGCCCCTGCCCTTGCCCTTATCGCTATCCTTATCCCGCTCACCACTACCAACACCAGCACCAGCAATAACCCTTTCGTATCTCCACCACCCATCACTCCTCCCATGCCTCCTCCTCTTCCTCACCATCATGTTCGTCCCAGCGCCAATGACAAGCACCTCCTCCCCGCCCGCCCACTCCTCCCAAAGGTCGATAACAGGCACACACGCCTCCTCCTGCGCCCGACGCCGCAATCCCAACCTCTGTTCCTCCTCCTTTTTCTTCCTCCGACTCCGCCACTTCCCCTCGACGAACAGGCCGCTCGCGAGGAAGCCAAAGTTGTCCCAGTTGCTGCGCGTCACCGTCAGCTCCTCCGCCCACCGGTTCCAGGTGAGGGCCGACTTGCCGTGCGGCAGTGCCCTCGTCACCTTCGCATGGAAGCCGGCGTGCCGGCATTGCACGAAGACGCGCCAGCCCTCGGCAGATATAAAAGCGTGCAGCGACCTGCACGTCTGCGAGAGGTGCGTTAGACACGAGGCGGTGGGCAGGTGCACAATTATGGAGATGAGGATGTCAGTTGGGAGGGTTAAGAGCTTGCTGGTCATTTATCCGGGGAATTATTATAAGAAGGAAAAAAGACTCGGATTGCTTTAGGTCGGCAAAGTTGGCAGGAAGGTATACTGTATGTTGTGCGCGTGCGAGGGTGAAAAAAGATGATAGAGAAAGGAAAATGGTTCAGGAGGGTTTAGCAACCCCTTTTCGTGTAACGGCGGATTCTGTATCATACCGTGCCTGCAGGTAAGGGTGACGAACAGGCGGGAAGGGGCGCGACGTCAAGTTGCCTGCAGCTCCCGAGGCTTTCCCGGCCCCTACGACACTGACTCCCCATCCTACAAAGCTTATCTGAAATAACACCTCCATAGAACCCAAGCACCGGGCCACGCCATACTCACTAACTCCAAAACTTCGTACCGTGTTTCCGTCCATGGACAGCCATACCACAACCCCTACTCAACCCCGGGGGGAAGGGAGATACTGTAATTATGGTATTATACAAGCGTGCTCCGCACTCCTCGAGTGGGAAAAAAACACAAGAAAAGGCGGCACCCGGCACAAATACTGTACTGGTGCAATGTTAACAAACCCCACAGCCCACACCATACCGGTACCATCTCCACCCCGGGATCAATCGAAAACCCGATTTCGATTTTCAAGGAAAGTAATTCGCACACTCTCTGCTTATGCCATATTCTATCTCTAAACACAAGAACAAAGAAATATACTTTGCTCAAGAATCATAATTCCCTACATTATAGTATGGTATGGAACGGTAGGGTGTAAGCACGCAGGCGAGTGAGCATTTATGATGTATCACTACACTATTACTGCTGCTGCTATCATAATATTATGCGACTCTGTTACCCACCGAGAGTGCACAAAATTTTACCATTACATTACGATCCAACACACAAACTTCACAATTAATCCATATATCGGAAAGAAAAAAAAGAAAAACCCTGAAGGAAAACTCCCGCACCCCTTACCAACCTAAACTCCATCCATACATCCACCCTTTTGAAGAAGAAAACCTCCCATCGTTTGCCGGACGTACGCATAAGCGACTAAATTTCGGACCACACATCTTACATCCATCCATACATCCATATATCTTTGCCTCAATGACTCGTTCCGAATTTTCTTGACGACCTGACGAAAAAATGAAAACAAGGACGGGGGGTGAGAACTCCCTATCCAGAGGTAGTGGGGAGAAAAGGAAAGAAAAAATAAAACAAGGAAAGCGCATTTCCACTCCCCCCCCGGAGGGGGATATAGCGAACGAATGACATGTAGGTCACAATAATTGAGAAGGGAGGGGGGGAAGGATCCGTGGTATTACAGCAAGAAACGATTTATTTTACCATTTCCTTCATTCATCTTCAGATTGGCGCTCCGTTCTCGCCAAGGGTCCCAAGCTCCCCGGTTAGTCCAAAGAAGTTGAACCTGTCACGCGCCTGGCATTAGCGTCTCTAACACAAGAACAGAAGGAGGGGGTAATCATACCAATCTTCGACATTCAACGCCGTCGGAACTATCTTTTCACCACTACTATTACTCCAGGTGTCTTCAGGGCTACTCCCAGAGCCCATAGCCCCATTCGGGTCAATCTCGAATGGGGCCGGCCAGGCATGCTGTTGGGACATGCCTGTGTTCTGTATGCCGCTCATGGAGATTGGCGATGTGCTTTGTATCTGACTTTGCATGGGCTGGTTCATCGAATTCTGTGATAATGGCATGGATGGGCTCGTTAGTTGTGGGTCCAGCGCCGAACTGCTATTGTGGTTTGGTGGTGATAGGTATGAGATTCCGGAATCGTCTGGAAAGAGCTGGCCCGGCTGGAAATTCTCCCATAGACTTTGGGGGATCGGCGGTGAAGATCGTGTGACCAAGTAAAGGTCTGGGGGGGTGGCAGCAACAGACATGTTGGGTTGCTGGAATGGAGTAGGGGGGCGGGTTCCTCCTTGGCTCTGTCCGCCCATGAATATATCTGTTCCCTGTCGGAGATGCGGCGTCGTGTTGCCTGGAGCGGACATACCCATTGTGTTGTTCTGGATGTTTCCTGGGGTCGGGGCTGGTGTCTGGGGCCTAGATCTTTCGTATGACATATTAGGTACCGGCCTTCCAGAATGACCGCCTATATCCATCTCATCAAATTTCCTCTTAATGGGTTCAGTGGTACTGCGAACTTCCGTAGAAGTCGAACTTTCCCTATTGGTCCGGTTTTGCTGATGCTTCCGGGAGTGATGACGGCGCCCGGTAGACTTTTGGAGTCGCTCCTCTAGGGCTTTGTTCCCCAGAATAGACTCGAAAAGTGTGTATACCATCTTCGCCACAATCCACACTTTCGAAACCTCCTTTAGGGCTTTCATACACTTTCTCATGCGTTCCTTAGAATCGGCAACCACTGTCGGGTTTGTTGAGCGATTCTGGTACACATGCATGATCAAAGCCGAGAAGAGACTGTATACAATGAACGCAGGACAGTATCTGAGTTGGTCATGTTCGGCTAAATTATCAACGATGGAAGTAATAGCCGTTGCAGCCCGGAAAGCAATATTCCGTGAAGGATAGGAGGTATCCTCCATCCCATTAGGAGCGGTGCTCACCGGTGGCATATGCGCCCGATGAAGCAAACATAGAGTTGTGCTGCATTAACGTTTCAGCATACCATTTTAAGCGAAACGGAAAAAAGGGGTCATCAGCTCACTAATATGTAGAATGGAGCGAGGCCGCCCAGAAGTTTTGTCTTGACTTATCTTCGACGTGATAGCGCATGGCCGGCGGCACGTGCAACATCCAGTCGGCAAGCGCAAGATCGCTGTGAACCAGATCAATCGCATTCTGTCTCCTTGCTTTGGAGGCCACCGAGTACTGCTGGGATAATACCAATCCCATAATTTCACACAGTTTGACATGGTGAAGGAAGAATTGGATATGGAGAGGATCTGGTGGATACTCCGTAGGGAATCCAGGTTCATCCTCTAAGAAATCCTCTTCTTGGACCATCTCAACATCTGAATCATCAGTGTTAATATGCACTGGCCTTCCAAGAGCAACAGCTACCATTCGATCCCTAGTAAAGAGCGTCCACCATATCCGTTTCCACAGCTTTTTGTCCACCTTGCTTAATTGAGAGTGTTCAACACTACACTGAATTAGTTAAGGTTCGACCCTCAAGACATCACTCGTATACAAACCTCCTATGCATGCCAGAACCCTGAGCTACGATAGTAGCTACCCGACTCCAGTAAAATACATTCTTTGTTACATCTGAGATTGAAGATTAGCACGTGTTAGCATAAACATCAGATGCTAAACAAACCCTCAGGACCCTCCCAATACCACCCCATCAATACCAACGACTGTACAATAGTAACGCGGTCGTCCTCGTAATTTGCATCATACAAGGCTTTAGCTCTCTTGTAAAAGGTCATAGCTGCCGGGGTAGTAGACCCAGAGGCATCCATCAATTGTGGGTTCGTACACACCCTTGACCCAGCAAGCAATATACTTTGCAATAGCAGGAGTGATGGCGGGTTCTTAGGATCTCCATATCGCCGCATGAACCTACTCTTATTGATTACAGGTACAATCGGGGCAATCCATTTAAAGTACGCTTCGACCAATTCGTCGCAGAGAGCTCTCGGAGGTAACAGGAAAGCACCCCGCTGATGAAGGATCTCAATCTCAATAGCGTCCAGCTCTGTTAACCTAGCCCTCGACCCTCGAATATTCTCCGGTAGGGGGTAATGCACAACGTCCGGCGTGCCATGTTTATCGTGAACCAGTAAGCTGAGATTTGATGATTCACCTAAGACCCAGTTAGTCTTTGCACATGCCGACTACTCCCTGGCCATGCCCTACCTAAATACGCAACCCTTCCAGCCTCTTTAATGGGAGCCCTAGCAAACTTGGGCTTCATAAACTGAGTGAGAGTCCTATTATCGGCGGCGACCTGGGCTGATTTGGCCTCCGGAAAGCCTGGAGCTGGGGTCCCATCCTGATGCGGTAAGACTGTAGTCTGCGGAGTTTTGTTGAAGTTCATTTGGATATTATCCACCGGTGATGGCGACGGGCCTTGCACCGAGCCTTGTCGTTCTGAAGACCTACTCCCCCCCATGACCATTGTCAGGATCGCCCCATCTCCGACCCCAAATACCAACCGGGTAAAGGTTAAAAACGTACTCATCATCACCATCTCTTGACTTTGTAGCCCCAGCAACCTTCTTCCTCTTCGGCGTGGGAATCTTGCACTCGATGGAAAAGGCGACGCAGTTCGTGCACGGAACACCGAGGCTAGCGGCATCGCATCTAACCTATACCACTCATCAGCTTTCCGTAGGGACCCTTATGTAAAGGCAACGGCAAAAGTAGGAGATGAATCGTACCTTTCTTGCATGGCATGTCTACGTTCAATCAAAGCCAAGTCAGCCTCTATTCCGAATAATGCAACAACCTCCCCATAGCAGCGGCTTTTTCTCGATAATCCGAAAACGACGAAAAATGCCCCACAAATAGCTCCATTCTTTTAGACACTCACTTCACAAGCTCTGGCCGCACGTTGCCTATTGTAAGAACCCAAAGGCCGAGGACCAAGGCCATTCCAACCCGTCAGTAAATTGACAATACAATAAAACTCCCAATTATGAACTCTCCCCCACTATCCCATGTCTCTTCTCACCCAGGGCTGTGCTCCCCAAGGGTCTTATCCCTCGTAATATTACTTCCGGATAAATTGAATATTTTTCCTTTTGTAACCCTCAGAAATTCCCCACCCCTTGTAGACGGAAACCCTTCCGGTATAACTCTGCCTTCTTGGGGGGGGATAGAGACGGCGAGAAGAGACTTTTTGGGGTATGATGTGAATTTGTTTCTTCTTCTTCTTTGTTTCCTTCCAAAGGAGAATAACGAGAGGGAAGAATCAAAAAAAAATCACGAGGCAGAGGAGATTTTTAAGAAGCGTACCTCCGAAAGCTTGGATGTGAAGAATTCTGACTAGTAGGTATACCGGTACCCGATTGAGACGAGGCCGACGGCGACGCACCACTACCCACACTCTCAGCCCTCGAGTTTTCTGTCATGGCTTCAGGAGGCATTTCTCGATTCTCGAATTATATAGACGCAATGAACGCTTTGCTAGAGTTATCGTATCGGTATTGTAAAAAAATATTAAAGAGAAAAAGAAAAAGAAGAAGAAAGGTACTAATTTCAGTAGAAGAGGAATGATGGCGGGAGCAGGGGCGATATCCGCTGCTGTGATGACGGTGATGGGAGATGGGCGATGGGCGATGGTTTGGTTGGTTTGGTTGGTTTGTAGGCAGGTAGATGGGTAGGTAGGTATTGTAGAAGGTATGCCTATGGTACGTGTAGGATAGGTCAAGAAAGAGGATGCGCCAGGAACACGCGGGGAAGTAAAGTTAACGGGAAATTGTAGAGCAAAGCAGATGGAAGATAGGAGGAAAAAAGAACGTGGGTTAGCGGCACTCTAGCGGGTATTGGTATTGGTATTTGGGAGGGCTATGATGTTTCGGGGGGGGGTGGAGAGGGGGGTGGGGGACTGTTCTTGGTTGGTCCGTTTGATGCGGAGAGGTGGAGGGGGTGGGGGAAGGAGGAGTGAGAGTGGATGATTTTTCCTGCTTCTTCTGTTTCTGATGCTGCCGCTGCCTCTTCTCGTGCCTTCCTTTCTTCCTCTTTCTTCCTCTTGCCTATCGTGCCTTCCTTTCTTCCCCTCCCTTCTTCTTCCCTATCGTGCTGTATTCCCCACCTTTTCTCTTACGTTCCCCTGATTTCTCCTTCTTCGTTCGTTCGATGCCACCTCCAAACTGGCAACTTATTGCGTGCAAAAACGCCGGTTTGATAATGCTTAATGCCCGGATCCAGCCACCAGTTGATACGTACTGCACGAAGTACCGGTAATGAACGAGTGAAGCCCCAAACTTGTGTCGATTGTGTGAAAAAAATGAAAATAAAAGTGTTACAAAAACGAGACGAACAAGTGGAGGGCCCTTCCTTTCTTCTTCTTCTTCTTTTTTTTTCGCTTTTGCTCCGACGTCCGTTAGGAATGATAAATCCAAGGAACTTCAATTCCTCCGATCCACTAATCCACCAAGAAATTCACAGCCAAGAGCCAACAAGTTTCCAGCCAGTTACTGCCGCCGGTAGGGCTTGGAAGTTTAGGTACTTATTGCTAGTAGACAACGCGACTGGCTGACAGGACTACCGCACCGCACTGCACCGTTATTGTGCTAAGCTAGGGCCGTGTGGATATCATGGCTATATAGATAGATAAATTGGAGAATGTCATGAGCTACCACAGCATATTTGAGAGCCGATATGAATAGCTCTGAGGAGGAGGATGGAACAGTGGCGCGCGTAGGAGGGAAGGAAGGGAGGGAGGGATGTGATGAATTACCGTATGGTGCGGTACTGGTACTGCACTCGGGCAGGGACGAAAAAATCGGAAAAAAGCATTAGCAAGATTGGACAGTAGGGGGGAGGGGGTGAGCAGACAGTCAGTATAAATGGAAAATAATAGCAGTACGGTAAGCCCTGGCAGACACAATCAACAACTTGAGGTGGATCCCAGACACATTATCTCATCAATAACAAGATATCCCGAACCAAGAATTACAAATTAGTCATGGCACACAGGTTGGCCTTATGGAGATTAGTTGAAACCCTGAGAAGCCCCCACAGAATCTCCAAAATTCATGCATCGGAGAGCGATACTCGAGTACCGTACTCAAGTAGATACTGGTGCAGCCAGTCTGGGTTTCTAATCCCAACAACCCTGTGCCTCTCTCCACAAAGTTTCCCCATCGATCAACACAAATCCCTGTTTTGCCCATAAGTTTTACCACTTTTTCGTCCCTACCGTACTAGAGCGCAACACCGACAGGAAGAGGAGGGGTGAAGCTCGTTGATGGAGACAAGGGATGGCCATGCCAGGTCCGATAACTATGGTGGAAGGGTCCCAGGCACGGAATTTTTAATTTTTTAATTGATTGCACTACTCGTATGTTACTATCCAACAGTATGTTGGGTCACAAACAATGATGCGAAGTTTCTTGTTTTTTCTCACTCGTCGCTCTTGCGGCATTGCAGGAGTCCATCCCATCCCCACACCGGCAATAAGCGATGAGGGAAAACGCAATTCCTACCCATAACTGATCACACGGTATGTACCTAACCGGAAGTCGCCCACCATAATATTGTAGCGCATCGTCAACACATCGATAAACCACAGGACCCATAGCACTCCTCTGGTGTAGAGTATCATTGCACAGATACATGTACTCGAGTACACTGCCGTGTGGTTGTTTGTTTTTGAAACCTATGACCAAGAATCCGGCCCTGTCCTACTTCAGCAACTCCAGACTCAATTATCTGTCCCGCATTTAAACTTCAGCCTGTCTGCCTCTTCGCTCAGTATTGTATGCCATGCATCGACTGGCTAAATTGTCGTGAGTAGCCGAGTAAAATCACCACCGCCACAACCACCGATAGTGTGCTTCTTTCAGTAGGGTGTGATACTATCAGCTTACGAGCACCGCACGATAACCTTTTCCTATCCCCCTGGATGCCAGTATATAATACATGAGGTACAGTTACCATCCATACCCTCACCCAACCCCACGATACAAAAGAAGAGGAGGCGGGGAGGTGGGGGAACACACACAGTACCATAAGCACCAGTGCTCGAGTAAGCAAGCAATCCTTCCCCCCAGCACCAACAAGGAGGGAAAAAGAAAAGCAAGAAGAAGAAGAAGAAGAAGAAGAAAAAAGAAACCATACGACACGAAACTCCCAACCCCGCACATCCGCCGTTTCAAAAATACCGGTACCCGAGGCGGATCATAGTCCTGAACACAATCTTAGCAATCTGAGAAACCTAACCATACAATGTTTGCAATTCGCACTCCGCTGCGCTTCTAATACCGGTAATATGATGCAGCCCCATAAAACGGTTGTCTTTTTTTTTTCGCGACAGGGTTTTTCGCAATTCAAGACAAGCACAATTACAGTTAGAGCGCGGCGGGCGGTGGTCCAACGCCGGAGGAGGAGGAGGGCCTTTTTTGACATGTGAACCGAATATCAAATGACATTGTGTAACCTTTTTCCAATCCCTTTTTTCTTTTCTTTTCTTTTTTCCCCATGCACGAGCACACTGATATCAATGCTCGCAATTCTTCTAACGATTGCAACTGTTTGAGGCTCTTATTCCCATCATCATAATAATATTATTATCACCGTAACGAACGAATCGGAGCCTCATTTTTCGAATTTTATTATGGACACACCCGAGTACTTACGCCGCATGGTTATCGGAAGCGGCTCGCAAATATTGAATCTATCCTTGGTTCTAAACTGCAAGGGAGCAGACTGCTCTCAAGGGAACCCAAATACCAGTACGGTATCGAAGTGGGTGGGGTTGGGGAGGGGAAGCCTTCTAGCACTATTATTACAGATATTTCTCATGGTCAAGTTAACCCACAATGGGAGAACGCGCCACCAAGGCTACAATACGGTACTTGTACTCGAGCATACGGTATCAATGCCCACCAAGTATCGATATCCCACCCCATCGCGAATTACCGTATTAACTTGAATAAGAGAGAGGGGTCCCAGGACGTCTGAGTTTCCTATTCTGGTGGGGACGGGAGAAAATACCAGCAAAATAAAACAACGCGTTACTTAGAGAGGAAACTCAGACGTCCTAGGACCCCTCTCTCTTATTCAAGTTAATACGGTATCATACGCGAGGCTACCAAACCCAAACACAGATACTGTACTAGTACCGTACTCGAGTACTCCACCACCTGACCATCCATCCAAACAACGACAAAAAAACATGTGAAAAGAACCCGACAGTCCGTTCCCAAAGACAAAAACGACAAAAGCGAGACAAACCCTCATGACACATCACACAGGCTATCATACCGTAGTCAACTCGGAGTTTGCAGTAACGGACGAAAGGGTACCGGTACCGGTATCCTGCCTCTTCTCCTCAAGGGAGAAGGAAGGAAGGAAGGAAGGAAAGAGGCAATCAGAAAAGCACAGAAATTAACTAAGAAGAGAATAGGCCAACACAATCTTCTCGCACAGTCTTGGGGTATGTATCATACGAATACTGCACCGGCACTCTCTACTCTACTCTGCCCTGTAAAGTACAGTATCATACTCGCAGGATCTCCGTGATCTTTGATCGGCCACGAGATCATAGCTCAGGTACTCGTACTCGTATGATATACTGTACACACTACGAGTACTCGTACCGGTACCGCATTCGAGCACTGGTGCCGTGCCCTACCCCGCCCGTGCTTTATTTCACCTCATCTTTTGGGGCGACGGCGACGGCTTCTCCTTCCCCTGATGTCGTGCTATGCGTTTACTTTTTCGCATGTGAAAGTCTGGGTGCTGGACAAAAGCAAAAATTTAATGTCATGATGGGCCGCTGCCATTCGTGCGACTCGTACTACGCTACAAGTACCGGTAGGATCCTAGATCCTGGCCATCTCAGGGCGAGAAGGGTGGGGCTTCCTCGGATATTTAGGGGTTCGATTTATTACAGGTATGATATCATGATACAAATAGGAAGAGGAGGGAAAGGAAGAAGGGGATAGGGTTGGATCTTCTGCACGTCCGACACATATTGAACCCGAACACAGGGGGTAAAAATTAGTGTGGCAGATTTCTGTGACCCCGTACTGAATTCGGACTCAAATATTCGGGTTCAATATGCTTGGGACATGTACCTATCGTGTCGTATTGTACCATCTGTTACTTCTACTTTCTATTCGTGGGTAATGCCTAGGGGGAGAGGTGCAGAGGGTGCTCCCTGGCACACATACATACACTGGATTGAGGTGGGGGAGATAGGGGAAAAAAAAGTATCGCTACCACCGTAACTATAATATGATAATATTATCACGTCTAAAATTACACACTAGGCATGATAGATAAAGCCTTTCCCCAATAAAATGTTGCTTTTCCCTTATCCCCCCCTTCTAGCCGCCCTCAAGAGGCCCCGTTAGCAGCCTTTGCGTTCGAGCCTCTCGTAGGTTTCCCATTCTGCACACTCACACCACCCTTCAAGGGAGAAGGGGAGGAGGGCATGGGAGTCCTGCCCTCCATGCTCACCCCCCCAACAAAAACCTCGCTCACGAATTCTAATGCGGAGACGAAGACCCCCAACAGGCTCGATATGCAGAAATGGCTGATAGTCGTACCAATGTCCAACCAGCTCCCTTCATCCCGAACCATATAGAAGAAGTTGAGTGTTAGGACATCTGAGATAGCCATGACTATCATGAACAGAGAGCTTGGCGCCACTCCTATCCTCCTGTTCAGTATCCCAAGGTTCGCTGAGATCACCGCAAACGGGACCATCAGCTTTAAGACCAGAAGTGCCCCCATTGCGAGTGGATTGAACACTGGTATAAGGCGATATACACTGTCTAGAGAGAAAGATGACAACGAAGCAACGTTGCCAGTTCCGAAGAACGCCACCTGAATCAAAAAGAAGAAAAACAGTGCAATCCTTGCATCAGCAAGGGTTAGTTCTCTCCATTTTGGGGGGTGCGGGGTCTGTGGCCCGGTTGTGGAAGCCGTTGAACTTTTCTTGAGTGTTTCATCCGGCCCAGGCGATGCATCTTTCGTTTCCCCTTCGCGAGAACCCGGAGACTTCGGCAGCTTTCGGTACGAGTGCAGGTGGATTTTGTGCTCCAAGCGGACCCAAGCAACCAACGTAAGGCAAAACATCACGTAGAACAGCCCCTCATACGAGATGGTAAGGATTACAAATATGGGTGAGAAGGTGAGGAAAATGACCATTAGCCTATGGAAGTAATGACCCTGGGGTCGGATTCCATGCAGGAACGGGCAAGCAATCGAGAGGACTATGGTTTTTAGGAAACTTAGTAAGTAGGGCACGGGGGCGGCGATACGCAATGCGGGGAGGGATTCAAACTAACCGAGCACAAGCCACCCCACAGCTTGGTTCCCGAGGGGAAGACCTAGTTTCGCTTGCAGAGATCTGACGCTGGATCTCGTCACAAACATGGAGAGCCCAATCAGCCCAAGCTTTGTACCCATAGTTAGTATCTATCAAGTACCGGCATTCCAATTTCGCCTAAATTGCCTGGGGGCGATGCAACAGACCTGTAATCCTAAAATGGATTTTGATACCCAATCTTGACTTCTGGCTACTTGAGCCCCATCACTACCATTGGCAACAGCCTCTCCGAACATCATGTAAAGCAACCCCAAGGAAAACATGAAAAACCCTCCTAGCAATCTACTTGCAGTTAGCACCTGATAATACGCAAACATCCTTCCCGTTTCGTAAGAATAGACGCACATCAAACTCTCACTTTCCTGCTTGATGACGGGTAGCAGGGTAAAAGTACTCATCAAGATACAGCATACCATCCAACTCACGACCAATAACTTGTTCTTTCGGAGAAAGCTGGACCCATAGAACAGGGGCCAGATAGTCGCAAGGAGGAAGCATCCCGTAAAAACCTCACGACGAAAGTATCCATATACCTTTTAGAACGCATTAGTCCCAATCCTCGCACCTAACTCCACACCCCTTGATCAAAGGGAAGAGAGGAACTCTACCATAGCTTCTAGTAACGCAAGAAACCCGACTATTTTGGCGCCCAAGCCTATATATGCGCTCCATGAGTCCAGGTGCGCAACAAGCTGTCTCGTCCCTTCTGCAATCGAGGCTTTCCTCGTATATACCTCCTCCCAGAACATCACCGGGAAAAAGGCATATGCATAATATGTCCAGGAAGATTTTTGGATCATAAGGATGGAGTAAATGGCTACGAGACAGGAAATGAAGAATATATAGCTCCCAGTAGTTCGGACGGGCTCGATTCTTCCGTGGAGTACATGCAGGTCAATAACTGTTGTGAGCGAAAATGCAATCCATCCCAGATACCCCGCAGTGACTAGGTTCCGTAGAAAAAGCCAATCATATCTAGGTTATTTAGCTATCTTTAGTCTTTTCACGTAGGGGGTATGTGGCTCACGTTTGGAGGTATCGAAGGCCTTCTAGACCAGCCTTGATTAACTCTACACACTTTTCAATAGCCCTTTCATGTGATCCGCTATCGATAAGTCCCCGGATTTCCGCCAAACGGCTTTCGAGAGATTGCTCACCCTCGCCCAGGGGCACAAAAGCGGTGTATCGTAGTGTTGTGAACTTTTTCTGCTCTGTTAAAATTAGTAACGGTCGCTCCATACTACCATCATGAACCATCATTCGCCTCGTAAATCTATCTCCCATGAAGGAGGACGGGATAGGAACCGAACTAACCTTCTTTGACCCTGTACATTTCAAGAATTTGCCTTGCATTCGCCAAGGATGCCTCTGCTTTCACAGAGACATTTGCATCAAGGTATTCTAATGGAAGTTCTCCAACAGAATTGACTGGAAAGTTCAATCCGACGAGATAGGCCATTAGCGCAGCCACGTCGGCTTGTGCGACATCTACTCTTCGTACAGCGCCTAGCCCCCAATCACCAGAAAAACCATCTTCATGACCTGTCGCCTCGAGTACCTTGGACGCTACCGGTTTCTTGACACCGGCACCCCATGCAACAAGAGGAGTGCGGGTGTTATCTGGATGCCCATCTCCGTGAGATCCCCAATCGCTCATGCCGTGGTCGGCGGTGAATATCCATGCTGTTTTATCATCGTTTCCATAAAAGTCGTTAACAAGCTTATGGATCTGCTGAACTCCTTCATCGACAACCTTGATATTTCGGAGATATTCGGCCGAGTATGGTCTGTAGGAATGACCGGCAGTATCCAACCCAAGGAGATGAAGGAAAAAGACAACCTTGTCCTGTCGAAGCATCGCATTGAGATGGTCATTGTGCGCAGCTGATTCGAATAGCTCCTTGACGCGATCGAAAACCCAGATATCAAGATTAGTCGAATCTTAACTCCGAGCAAGTGTTAGCTTTACTCCAACCAAAGCTTATAAGCCTCAATAACATCGTACCAGCCGTAAAGTCCTCCATCTCTTCGTCGTACGAAAATGCGTCCACTCTACTCTCATCGCTAGCTCCGTGCTTAAACATTGGCAGGATATCTGGTGATCCCCAGGACCAAGTATGCCGACTCTCATTGAAAACCGAGTCGAAATTCACCGGGTTAAGCTTCCAACCAGTTGTGACGGCAGAGACATCCTCATATAATCCGGCAATAAGCGCTACGTGTCCTGGTCGGGATTCAGTAGGTACACGGGTATGAGAAACACCGAAGGTAGCATCGTTCAGAACCTTGGATCGGATGAAAGGGGCGAGATAGCGGTTTTCCGAAGGGTAGTCCGGGTCGTCATGGGATTGGAAACATTTGTCGGCGCGAAGACCATCGCCTAGATTAGAATTTAGCTGTGAACTAGGAGGTAATATACTCGCACAGAGTTGAGGTTGGACCCCCGAAAACTCATTCAGGAGGCAAATATGCATACCAACAATCAAGAACAGTCTTTTCGCTGGTGCCGGGGCATCAACGCGGTGTTGTTGCATGCCATGAACAATTGGGGAAACAAAATATATGTCGAATATCGAATATATGTAAATCAAGTGGAATAGGACGGCAAGTCCCAGGAAGCCTAACCTTCCCAGACGAGCCATAGTTCAGTTCCGTGCTTCTGGATAGTGATTGTAAAGTGAGAGGGGAGGAGGAATCAAATGCTAGAAGGAACGACAACCTCCCAAGAAAGAAATAGTAAAGGCAAACAGGAATATTAAACCACGAGACAGGGAAAACGAATGAAAAATCAAATAAAAGGGGACAACATCAAGGATCGGTTCATGGAAAGGAGAAGTGGGCAACGTTGAGAAGTGAGGCTCAGCAAGCGAGACTGCGACCGCGATAAAATAAAATATTTTTGCTGGCAGGGGAAGATGTCCATTATATCCATTTTTTTCTGGCTTGACCTCACCGTACCTGGCAGAGCACAGCCCAACTACCCTGCTCCAGTTGTATTTGACTATATTTACCATCCAGTGAAGAATGCAAGGAACAGGATCATCACTAGTGGTCGAGTATGAGTAGTGCTAGAATACAGCAGCAAATGCCCAGGGCTTTGAACAGAGTATCAAAACTATTTACTTGTAGTGGCTAGAAAAGGGGAAGGGAAGAGAGAAATAAATATATACTAGTGAGAATATCATACGAGTAGCCTCTTTCTGCCAGCTAAAAAGATCCAAACCAGCACTATTGGCCACTTTCTGACCGTTGATGACTGACAGCGACATCCCAAAAACCTCCCTTGAGTTAATCTATCCCCAAGATATAAACTACTGTAGCAAAAACTAAACGCGCCTTCCATTCAGGGCCAAGCCCAAAGCACTATATTCCCTTTCGCTTCATGTCCATAGCAATTCCAACCAATCTTTTGAATGCGTCTTTGAACCTCTTCCTATGCCGTAAACTCTTCAGCCTCTTGCGTTTCAGAGAAGGTCGAACATGAAACCTCTGCTCTCGTTGGTCGATTCTGAGCTTATTCTGGGCAATTATCGTTCGTAATCTCGTGAAGGCTGATGAAAGATCGCTGGTAACTTCGACCGTTCTACCGGCCGTCGGCCCAGTCCTAGGGAGTTCTTTCGAAGGGGCAGAGATAGGTGGGACGTTGATGGCACTCGATGGATTGCGACTAACAAGATCTGTCGGAAGGATGCTGCCCCGGTTGAAGGAACGTTGTGAAGGCGGTTGCGAAGGTGTTGCACCAGCAACGTGGAAGAATCTCTCCAAGACTGATTGTGCTAGTGTAGGGGATTTATCAGGCTCTTCGCTGCGGGTAGTGGTTTCGGGAGTAGAAGTGGTAGTGGTAGCAGCAACACCAGGTGTCTGAGCGGTGGTGGGGGTCGATAGCCCGGTTTCCGTCTTTTTGTCCTCGAATCGCGCAGCAGAATATGCGAATGTCCGGAGAACGGTTCGGGGGATAGGATTAATGCGATAGGAGGAAGCAAGAGGCCGGGCGCAGGAGGCTGCCCGGGCCATCTGACGGATCTCCATGGTATTGAGGGGAGTGGGCGCGCGAATGGTGTTGCACCGGAAATGGGAAGGAATAAGTTAAAGTCTGGTTGCGGAAACAAAATCATCCAAAAATCCAAAATATGAGTGCTTAGTAATCGCTTTCTCACCCTTTGAGTTTACTCTGAGAAATATTGGGATTTTACCTCTTCTTTCACCCAGCCTTAACACGACAAGCTTTCTTTTGCTCTTTCATCCTCTCAACACCACCACCACCACCACCCCACCACCACTCGCAGTTATAGTCGTCAACCGCAAGACATTTGTACTTCTATTACTCCTGACCATTTCTTATCCCAATTTACGAATACTTCGCGGACCATGTATCCGTACGGGCGTAAGAATTTTCCTTCATTTGCGCGTTTCTCTTGCTGACTCTCGATAGAACCTTTCGGCCGGCCCACAATGCCGCCTGGCTTCCCAGGAATTCCTGGAGTCTCTGGGATGGGCATGCCTCCGGGCTTTGGAATGCCTCCCGGAACCGGTCCTCCGGGCGCACCTGGTCTTCCCCCCCCTCCTGGTGTTAGTGGTGTCCCTCCGGGGACGGCTCAGGCCAATATGCCTGCTCGGCCAGGAATGCCAGGATTTGTCCCGCCAGCAAATTTACCGAATATTAACTTCAACGCGCCAATTATCAGACTCGGCACATCCGTGACGCGGCAAAATCCCGTTCCGTCCTCTTCAAGTACATCCAAGTCCGGGGCTGGGTCTTCACAGAGCTTTTCAAGGGATGCTGCTGCGGATCTAGCGCCACCAAGTGTGGAGGAACAACTCAAGACGGTATTTGTTGGTTCTATACCGAGGGATCTAGACGATGAGTGGCTAGAGAGGATTTTGAAGGTAGATCGTTATGGTCTCTAAAAAGTAAAGTCTAACCAAGAGTCTGGCACTGACCACTGCTCCTCTCTAGTCTGTCGCGCCGCTCAAAAAATGGACTCGAGCCACAAATGAGAAGGGGGAACTTTGCAAGTTCGGATTTGCTGAATACGAGGATCCTGAAGGTCTTGGATGCGCTATTGAGACTCTCAAGGGCCTAGAGATACCTGCTGTTGATGAGCACTCGGAACCTAAGAAGCTGATGGTATCCAACCCCGATCTTCCCCTAGATGCAGTCTTGTTTGTTCACTAACACTTCCCATAGGTGGTCATCGATGATAATTCTGTGACCTACATTGAAAATTGCGAAGAGCGGGTGGATCCTCAACAATTAAAGAACCGGCGAGAGTCAGCTAGGGCTACTCTCGCAACCACGCTAATTGAATACAAGGATCCTTCTAAACGAGTACCCAAGACCACCGAAAGCTCCAAAACTCCTGTGCCCGAGAAGAACTCCGAAACACCAGCTCCAGACGGTGTCGATGCAGCCCCGCAACCTGAAATTGTGACCATACCCCTTTCGGCAGATGATGAATTGAGTGATATTCCAGCAGATATGCGTGATATGGTGGCCAAGGAGATTGCAGCTTTCCGAGAACGCTCGAATCGTAGAGACCTTGAACGTCTTAAGAGGGAAGAAGAAATAGAAAAAATGGAGCGGGACAGGAATCACGGACCCAGGGTAAACCGTCTTGCATCATCCCCACCCCCGTTAGCACCTACGGGGCCATCAGGCGGAGCGAATGCTATCCCAATTGGGCCTTCAAGATTGCGGGATCACTCGGGGGCCCCAGGCACTTCGACGAAAATCCCAACTGGTCCGTCTTCCGGCAGTCAACTTCCTAGGGATTATCATAAGGGGGTCGCATTCGTCAACGGTGGTACAAATGGGCTCTCCTACAGCAAGGAGGAAGAAGATTCTGACGCATCTGATGAGGAGCTGGAAAAGCGCAGAAAAGCGAAAAAGAAGGCAGATCAGGAGAAGACATTCTTAGACCACGAACGGCGCTGGCTTAATCGTGAAAGAGCAAGGACCTCCGCTCTAGAGCGTGAGCAAGCTAGAGATCAGGAGGACGATGGGAGAGAGAAACAGGATACTACAGCTATGGGCAAACGGTTGGCAGAATGGGACGATGATGTTGAGGCAGAAAAGAAAAATGAGGAATATTACGCTGATAGATCTATATGGATTCGCAACAGGGCAGCGTTCCGGAATAGGGAGATTGAGATGGACGAAAGGGATCGGCAAGCAGAGACTCGACAGGCTGAGATGGACATCGACAAAAAGCGAGCCGCCGAATCTATGGCGGATAGCTTCTTAGCTAGACAGGCCGAAGAAATGGAGAAGGCAGCTCAGATCAAGGAACCACAGAAATTTAAGTTAGCTTTGGGTGCGGCCGCAAGCAAGAAGCAAGAGCAACAGGGACCTAGAAGGAAGACAGCTGCCGAAGTTGAAGGGATGCTGGAAGACGAGGAAGAAGACGAATCGAAAACCAAGCGTGTCCTTGTGCCTATACAATACGACTCTTCTAGTGTTATGGACGAGGAGACTAGGGAGAAGCTTGTTAGGCAGCTGGCTCAAGAGATCCCAAGCGACCGAAAGGGCTTATTCGAATGGAAGTTGCAGTGGGATCATATCGATGAAGCAATTCTTAATGAAAAGTTACAGCCATTCGTGGAGAAGAAGATTGTTGAAGTAAGTAACTTCTTTCCCCTTCTATTGCACTTACATTTAGGTATTAACGTTTTCCAGTATCTTGGAGTTCAAGAACAAGAGCTCATTAACTTTGTTCTGGAGCATATCCGAAAACGTGGTACTGCGGAAGATCTGGTGAAGGAGCTAGAAATGGTACTATATAATTCCCCAAATTTATTTACATTCATCTAATCCCACAATAGGCGCTCGACGAAGATGCGGAAACTCTGGTCAAGAAAGTCTGGCGTATGGTCATTTTCTACTCCGAGAGCGAAAAGAGAGGCCTTAATTAGTTTTGCCCCTCCTCGCCTACGATTCTAACACTATCATACAAGTCTCTCTTTTTTGTTTGAGGTAGGGATAGGCCGGGCGGAGTTCATTTCTTTATTCATCAAGCGAATTTTATTTTCCCCCTATTTTATTGTACACTAGATATTCGATAATGTGCTTGCGCAATTGAATGAAAATAATCCCGTAAGAGAGATTTTTCAACCTACAAGATACCTACGCAGTGGTTGTAGATGATTTTGCGATCCTCGCGCATCCATTCACTGTATGGATGCAAAGGACCAGAGCTACAGGAACCTGGTTCGTACAGTTAAGGTTGACAGCACTTGCTTTACTCCACTAATTGACAGGAGGCATCACCTTCTCTACTCCCAACCTGGGATTCATAGCGGTAGTGGTCAAAAGCTCTTATCGTAACCGGGGTCTTTATTTCGAGTGACGTCGAATGAGCCTTATCGATAACTGAGTTGCCATCCGCCATCTTGGACAACTTTAAGCACAACGAACCATCCCACCAACCGCTTTCATTGTATTATCCCATCTCCCACTATCACAATGAGCAGACCAAGCTCCACAAGTAGTCTGCCATCCTATTCCTCAATTCTGAACAACCGCCGCAGCTCTCCCGGCGTTTCAAACTTCATAAGCTCCCGCTCCCGCCCCTCCTTCAAGAACAACAACGCGTCCCGCCAACCACCCACTTCACCACCACCTCCTCCTCTTCTTGCTTCTTCAGCACCGCCAGTGCCCTCCGCACAGGTAACAGCCGCCGAGCTCGCTGTAACGGAAGAATATTACGAAGCGGAATCAGACTCCCGATCAAACACCCCGCGCCCCGTCCGGTCCACGGACTTCCGCCAGATCTTCGAGGGCGGTGAGTACGATGTTTTCGAAGAGGACACTCCTAGTCTCGACGAGAGTACTATAAAATGCGAGGATGGTAATGGAATCTCGCTCGTCGGTGGCTCGCCAGCTCCCTGGAGGGGCGATGAGCGGCCGAGGTCGAACTCGGGAAAGAGTGGAAAAGAGAAGGTGGTTAATACTGAATTGAGGCTTTGGGAAAATGCTAGTGGGGATGAGTATTATGAAGACGGAGACGAGGAGGGCGGGTTCGATGATGCTGGGGAGTATGTTGAAGATTCCCAGGGTGATGATGATGGGGATGGAAGGCTTCAAGATGAGGAGGAGGAGGGGGCGGCGGATGACTTGGGGGCTATTTGGGAGAGTGGGAGCCCAACAATTTCTTCCAGAGGGTGGTTAGAGCAGAGAAACCGTGAGAAGGAGGGGAGAGGGGCTGTATTGCCGTATAGGAATGGCAGGCCTGAAAGTAGGGAGAGCGTGTTAGGAAAGGATGACGAGGACCGTTTGCACGGCTATAAGCCACAGAGAAGAGAGACAGCTCCCGAGCGGCAAGCAAAAGCAGTCGAGGTACTTGTTTTCTCTGAATGCGATATGTAAGGTATATGAACTGATTATTCGACAGCGAAACAAGGGACCCAGTCAAGATCGTGGCACGGATTTTGCTCCATTGGTATGACCCCGCTTTCTTTACTAACATACCTTATCTAATTAATTCTTAGATTTCCGACTTGGAGCTTGCGGCAATAGCTTCATACCAAGACCTCATCTTAGCCCTCTCCTCCCTCCGCTCGGCCTCTTACGCCTCAATCCCCCAAACCCAGCTACCCACCGAAATCACTGAGCTGGCAAACTCTTACTATCCCCACGACGCGTCCAAGCCATCTAACTTCTTCAAAAAGCTTGACGATAGGCAACACGCTGCTGCAGGGGACTTTATCCTCAGCAAGAAGCGTGAAATCGAAACGCTGCTTGCAGATTGCGTCACCAAACGGAGAGTTATGGTCGAAGAAATGAAAGAAGAGGTTGAGAAAGTTGCAGAAGTGCGCGTTAAGAAGTTAAGGATGACCGAGGAGCGGAGGGAGGTTTTAAGAGGCGGGATCGGAAAGGTATTGAGGGAGAGTGGATTGGTTTTATGACTTGATATTTTATACGTTAATGGAGTTTGGTTCATTGAGGAGCAGGTGGGGGAGTTGCTATGCCAGGTTCGCATTGGGGTGGAAAAATTATTCTCTGCTTATTTGATGTAATTTATACCAAGGGCTACTACTTACTTTAATTACTTGATTCGTTAGTGGGTCTTGCTTAATGAATGATGGATCAGAAAAGTTGAATTGAATTGATTTCGTCAATGAGTTAAAACCGCTGGGTGTTAGGTTTTAGATGCTTATTTTCGAGTGACGCATGGTGAAGCTGTGGGAGGTCTTTTCATGGTCAGGTTAATAGGGGTAATTTTGGTGAATTGGGAGATTAGTAAAAGCTCTAGAAACCAGATTTACTGATCGGCCACGACCTGAGCAGAAAATTTGTTATACTCGGGCGCAAATTAAAGATCCGGAAAAAGTGACTTGAAATATCTGTGTTGCAACCATACATTTTGTTTGTCACTTTTTCCGGATCTTTAATTTACGCCCGAGTATCATACAAGCATCCCTATTAGGGAGGTTTTGCTAAGTCAGTTCGCTACTGAACTTATCTTATCACCACAGCAACGGCGCTATCCTTTCCGCCTCTGGTAAAGCACGAAGTGGCTCAGCGTTGCACAGTATTATGAACAGTGCAAAGGGATTTTGTTGACATCATTGTTTTTATAAAAGAGGGAGGGATTTTGCGTACTGTGGACAACTGATACCGGCACTTCATCCACGAGGTTGACGATAGATTAGTTGCACAGTTCAATACAGCAAAACTCCCGGAAAAATCCTTCACGCCACCCTGTTCTACTTTGCTTAAATTAAGCAAAGTTCAGTAGCGAACTGACTTAGCAAAACCTCCCTATTGTGTCTAACTCCGTATCGAGCATTCGAAAAATGATTTTTAGGGCATATTATATCACGAAGGCAGAAAGCCGGGTAACAGCGTTCGCCACCAACCCCTATAAATACCTCCCACACCCCCCACTTCTACTTCTTTCCTCACAGCGTCTCCTCCACAAGGCCGCATTTCTTTGCTCACATACGGACAATTGGCATCAGCTCTGGGTCTAATCACCCTTTGCTTCCTTTTTGTTTTGATCACTATGCAAATGAGAAATTCGGAGTAATCTTCAAAGCACACTACACCGTTGTTGTTATGACATGCGGCGGCCCGCGAGGGCAAGGGATGATTTCATTCCTGCTAAGACATCAGAAAATCAAGCGCCTTCTCGTGCCTCTTTTTCTTCCTCTTTGTTCTGCTCTCTCGGGTTTTCTTCGGATGAGCTTGGGGGAGTGGGCGAGGGCGAGTCAGGGAGGTGGCAGGGAAGGATGCTATGGGAGTCGAAGCGAAGATCGTGGGTTGGGCCACTTTAGTGCAATTTGCGGCGTGCTGTTCGAAAGAATGGTACAATTCGATTCCGATTACTCTGTGGGGGAGACGCTATCTTTTTTTCTTCCTAGGTACGTTTCTCCTCTCTCCGGTAAAGGACATGCTAACTGGTGGCGGGAGGGAGGGCTGGACTGGGATGGGCTAGGATCGATGGAGTACCGTATTATCTCGTCAAATTGGGTATCTTTGGACGGGGGTTCTTATCACCACCCCAAGAGCAATAGTGATGATGTGGCTCCTGCTGTATTATATCTATGGATTTTGTTAAGAATCTGATAGTATCAAGCCAAATTGAGACCAAGGGGGCGGGGTCTGGGCTTTTGGAATAGTTCTTCCAAGAGACTTGTATAAATGCATAGGTTCAACTGCGTACTGCCAATTCATTATCATCTAGATATTGTCTAAATGGTCAGGTATCATACTAAGATACTTATTCCTTCAGTCTGGATTTGAGGTGTCTGCTAAGGCAAGAATTTTTCTACTGCTGCAACCTGTTTTCTCACAACCCCACCTGACCCTGCCGATCTTTTTTCCGACCTTTATGACCCTACCCGAGTACAGTACACGGTGGGAGTGGGGCTCGTTCATGAGGTAAAGTGAAACCAGGACTCTCACCAGCAACACCTGTTGAGAGTCAGGACCAACTGCGTTGCTTTGTACTTGCATGATATGGAAATCTTTGGATCCGCTTGTTTTATTTGCACTGAGGGTCCCACCTGCCCCCGCACCCCACAACCCCGGTATCCGACACCAGACCCCAGATACGCTACATACGACGACCCATAATCAGATAACCCCCAATGGTAATAAAATTTAAAATTTAAAAAAAACAGCAAAAGCAGAGAAGAACAATAAATGACTTAACCCACCCACCCATCTACCTGTATCTAATCATTATAACCCCACCACCTAGACCAAAACCCTCCTCTCAACAACAACGACCGTAACCTCCTCCCGGGAATCACCCTCCTCGCCCTTACCCACAGTGGCAACCCCCTCAAAGCAGCCATTCAGCCCATACACTTCCCGAAACCCACCCCGGAACCTCCTCCGATCCCTCCAATTCCTGATCCCAGCCGCGCCGCGCAATTCCCGCTCCGCTACTTCATTCGCCGTCTCCTCGGACCTGTATACGCCGAGGAATGTGGTGCTGTGCTTTGTGCTCGAGGAGTCGGTACGGGTGACTGTGTACACGTAGTCTTCCGCCTCTATCGCTCCCGGGAGGAGGTGGTAGTTGTGGGGGTGGGGGTGAGGGTGAGGGGGGATGTGTCGGACCGATACCGTCAAGTCCACTTCTGCGGTGCTATCATCCCCCTGCCGTTAGATTGGCATGAGGGAGAGAGAGGAGAGTTGCGGGGG
>Ga0307509_10002187_pt1 | contig 32080 bp, 31 predicted proteins | sample 10_EM_MG_FD_202245 | JGI IMG/M metagenome (GOLD analysis project Ga0307509, IMG submission 202245) | Populus trichocarpa ectomycorrhiza microbial communities from riparian zone in the Pacific Northwest, United States - 10_EM | ecosystem: Host-associated > Plants > Roots > Unclassified | place...
CGGCGGGGGAAACGGTCTTTGGCCGTGGGGCGCAGGGCAACTTTTGAAAAAGACCGGACGGGACGGCTGAACGCCGTCCACCGCCGTCCAGCTCCAGGACGGACGGACTGCCCCGTTGAGAACACTGAATTTATGTAGTGCCCAAGCAACATATGTCCCAATAAAACGACTTTGCAAGAAGAAAAAAGGAGAAACTATCTATATACAAGTGTAATTCACTTTGAATGTCCCCCGTTTTCCATCCTTGTAAGTTCTCACCTTGCTGAAGAAGCCTAATATTTGCTTCCTCAATAGCATAAACCAGTTCATGACAATCGAATTGTGCCAGGTAGTGCCATCAGCTAATCTCACTAGACTCGTAGTGCCGTGCTGGGCACATTGGCATGGCACAAGGCACTTCGAGTACCAATAGCGCTAATCATGAGACATCACTCGTGCCCTCTCGGATTTCCCGTTTTGTCCAGGGCTCTTGGCAGTGCCCCCGGTTGGGAACGCTGCCCATGTTGAAGGAATGAGAGGAATATAGAACTGGTAACAGGGATAGGAAAACCGGTAGGTCGAAAAAAAAGAGAGAGATAATGAGTTCGCAAAAAGGAGAAGGGGAGAGGAGAATAGGGTGAGTCCCATATATAGAGGCGCGGTGAAAAATAAAATCACGTGGCTCCGATAACGTGGCTCTAGCGCCCTAAAGCCTAATCTTATCTATCACGGGAAAGAACTAGCCCTTTATCTACTTACAGATGACAGATAATACTTTGTAGTGGAGTGTAGTTGGTTATCATACAAGTTTAATACACTGGTGGTCCCCAGTTCGAGCCCGGGCTAAAGCATTCTTTTTCTCATTTGGCACACAATCCTTTTGTTCTTCATTTACAATGCCATATATTTCATTAGCTCCAATCAGCTACTCGTCCATTTATAGGGTTAGGCAATCCTTAGACTAAACCAGTGGAAGGAACAATAAGAGGGAGTGAGAGTGGTTATTAATACAGTTAATAGCATAATTTATTAACACGAGTGAGAGCCTGTGACTTGTTATCCTCGATAATGGTGATAATGATGTGGAGAAAAGGGGAAGAGAAAAGAATGAAATCCATTGAGAATACACCATTTTCCCAAGCTTGGCCAACCACTACCACACCCGCGAGCTGGCATAGTAGTTAGTCCACCTTTGCACTGGCGAGGCTGCCTATGTGAGTTCTTGAGGTGAGCTGCCAGACGCTGCCAGATCATAAAGATGAATGCAAAAAATAAGCTTCTCCAAGCAAAAAAACTTCCGGAGTGAGTCATCAGGTGCAAGAAAGCTTTCAACTTCACTTTGCTTTTTCCTCAGCAGTGTGTTATATCTCCGCGTGAGTTTAACTCACCATCATTGCGATCCTGAATTCGACTACAGCCACAATGACAAATTCTTAAAAACCCATCACGCGTTACTCCGCCTCCAATCTACTCGACTGTCAAAGCGAAACCCAGACACTTTGTCTGGGAATAGCTATGGGTGCTTCAAGTTTGATTAGGGGTGAGAGTTATAAGAGCTTCTAGATTTCCTTGATGGTACCTTCGACATGAAGTTCAGTAATCGGGAACACGAGTTCAGAAGCACCAGAAATCCCAATCCAAATTACGATTACCAACAAAATGTCTATCCATTTGCTCTCTCTCCCGGTGGAGACGCTTGACTCAATAACAAATTATCTTCCTTATCCTGTCGATGCACTGAACCTGTCCATGACTTGCCGTTATTTCAACCAACATCTGAGCACACAACGTAACAACATGTTCTGGCACAAAATCTTATCCAATGGTCAGTCGGGGACCATATACGTACACCACCCTGACACTGACTCGTTTTTGGTTAGCAATCCGAGCTTGGCGTAGGAACCTACCCAAGACTATAAATCCTATGTTCCGCGCGCCTTGTTACAGAACGGGTGTCAGTTTTGCCTAAGGCATATGGTGCCTTCCAACAACCAAAAAGGCCGAGACTCGCGCCTGTGCCCGGTGCATGGATTTAAGATTTGCATGGGATGTTTAACGGAACACACCACCAGTAGGGCGCCCTTGCCTCTTCTCCCGCTTGAGCGAACCTGCTAACGCAAGCTCCAACAGCTATAAGCAAATTCCGGGGCTTGGGCCTAGACATCTCCACAAACCCGTTCAAATCTAACACCCAGGAAGTCTATAATATGAGGGCCGGGAGCAAGATCTCCGTGACCTTCTACTAGAAATTCGACATCGAATCACTTTGCATCGCGCAGTTCGGAATAGGCCTAGCACACCTACAGCGACGGAAAGAGGAAGAAAAGCTAGCTAAGGAAGCTGCTAAAAAGGCAAACCCATCCCCACTTCGGAAGCTCCGTGACTAGGCCAAGTCCACCATTGCCGAGTCCGTGTGGACCATCGGGAATGAGGAGGATTACAAATATCCCCGTGGGCGCTGGGGCAAGGACGTTACGAAGGAGCAACCCCTTGCCTGGCTGTTCCTGCGACAGGAAGATGAGGATCCGCAGAATACCAACGTCACCGGGACCCTGACCGCTACCTCAAGACCATCCGTGGCAAGACGACTTTGGCTAACAAGGACGAGGCATAGTTTGACTTGGTCGCCCGGGATTTGCTGGAGGGGTTAAAGGATTGGCATTCCGCCAAGGATGGGTATCGTGCGCTTGCGTTCTCGTGGCATACGGAGAGGATTACCGATATCTTTGAGCAACTTCCGCCCGATATGACGGCCCACCACCACTAGTATCATTGTTGGTATGAGCATTCCGACGGGCGCTGCACCCACCACCATGAACTACAGAATTATCTGTTGCACATGGAAGTCGAGCATCCGGTGTTCTATTGGTCTTCTAAAGAGTGGGAAGGGTTGCCCTAGGGAGCTTAACCTTAGGACCAAGTTGCGACTTTTTATCTTTCGGTTTTTGTAAAGGAAGCAGGTTTTAGACTTCTCATGAACATCACAAATATCATCCGTCTCTGGCCATTTTTCTCCCTCAATCTTTTTTTAAACCTTTTTTTTTTTTGGCTTCCTCGATCGATCCCTTTTTATCACTGGATTTCCCGAGATGCGTGTATCGTACAAGTGTCTATTTTGTAAGTTCATCAGTCGATATCCACTTTCAAGTGTTAAAAGGTAGCCTCAACTAAGAAACTATTCCAAAATTTCCTCCTCTTCCGTGCTAAATCAGTGCTCTGAACCGTCCGGGGGCCCTCATGGAACGGTAGGATGCCTTCCAAGAGAGCCGAGCCAGACAAGGCGGTGGAGTGCCGTCTTCAGCAGGGCAAATTGAGCGGCGGATGGCAATGTCCAGTCTGAGAGCTTTGCAATGACAGCCGCTATGTGAGATGGAAGAAGGTGAAAGGGCTACCCTGAGAGGGGGAACATACCCGGGTCCCGGTATGTTAGAGGACTGTAGGGGGCAACCGAATGACGATATGGGATGGGGGACATCTGGTAAATTAGCGTAGAAGTCATGCTGTACCGAGGGGGGGGACAATAGAGGATGACATGAGTTGTACAGATAATTGCCAACGATCGCCCTATAGGTATAGGGCGCCCTTGTTTATAACAAAAGGCAGACTACGGCTAGCGATCCGTCCAACCCAAAGACGGACGGATTAGGGCATTTGGAAAATTATCCCAAGTCGCATCCGAGAGGAGTAGAAAACTGTAAACTCGCGGCGGGGACTATGTCGGTTCGGGGGTTATGTCGGGAACGCAGATACGCAGGGGAAGTATACTTCAGTACTCGGTACAAACCCAAATATCCAGAGTGATGTCAAATGTTAATTCTTGTTCCTACACCCACTGTGTATGTCTCTTCCCGACATTACACCCCAACCGACATAGCCCCCGCCGCGCGTTTACGGGCACACATCCAAGATATCAACTAAGGGAACTGAAAACCATCATAATCCTTGGCGCTCGCTTGGGAAGTTTAGTACTTTACGAATCGGCAAATAGATCGTGGTAGACTCGGTTTCTAAGCGACTATCCTGCTCACAAAGGAAGGGAAGAATCCGGGTGAGAGGAAGGTAAACTCTATTCATTTCACATCCTAGAGGTTTGCCATGTGAGGAATGAGTAGTGAAGATGCGCCCAGTAGAGCTACTCTCAGCCCAGATTTAATAGAAAAGGATGAAGGAATACCGGTAGGACTTTGCTGGTTTTCGTGAGAGGGATATGCTAGTGGGCTGAATTTCGCCGGGATTGTTTCTACCTTGCCTTAGGAGTGACAGAAAATGTGTTGCGACGAGCCCCAGGGCATACCGTTCTCTGAGAACTCGAATGAGTGGATCGCTTTCTAGAAAACCTAAGATCCCTTATGGAAAAGGTGAAAAAAACACAAAAAATCGGGTTTTTAAGATGAATGCAAGGGATGGGGAGAGTAATGATACCAGGCCTTACTATAGATGCAACTCCAAGAGCCTAGCATATGGCCACTTTATTCGAACCCCCGCGGTACCGCCATTTGGTTGGGAGTTTGAACCTGAATTGTTGGAACGTTGAGAAACCGTTAAGCCTAGAGGGCAGTGGCATGGAAGCGTGGAAACCAGTAGTCAGCGTGCCGAAGGTATTGTACAAGTAACAGCTTGCTTTTGCGTCAACTTGCTGCAAGTTTTGAAGTACGGTATTGTGATTTTCCAAAAGGCCGTCGCAACATCCCAAGTGAGAAAAAAAATCGAGTAGGAAAGGGCACAGTATTCTTTCTCTATCTCAGCACCCAAAAACCCCTCTCGTACAAGGTCCGGCAAGAAGTTATGGAACAATTATTTAAGGCTAACTAGCTAAATCCCTTCGTCTGTACCGAATTTCACTCACTTTTAGCGTTGCACTAAGAGGACGCTTGACACAGGAAAAGTAACGATAGACAACACCCCCAGATAAATTAAAAGTACTCATACTTGTACCATAGTTGGGAGCAAATCTACGCAGACAACCTGCTTTCCATCAGGCAATGCTGAGCAGTACTCATTTAGCAATATTCTGAGCCCTACACCTCTTCTGAAACACAGAGCTTTTCACATCACAATTACGCAAATAGGGTAGTGTTTAAAAGGTGCTGAATTATCTTAGCACCCTTTACGTTCATGATAATACTTACATCATAGTTGTCACAATTATTCCTAACTTTGCTTTCTTCAGTTACTTCACCACCGATCGCTTCCACAACCAGGTGTATCCGCACTTAGTGCGAGTGCTTGAAAACGGTTTAAGGGATATATCCCTGTCCCCGCCAAGGTACCGCGGTAGGGCGATTTGATAGGGTATGTAAGCTTCATGTGTAGCGTATTATCACTCGTCCGGGCATGCTGTGGCTGATTTTTGGTGAGATGCTCATCGAGTGTAATTCTGCAAGGCACAGATAAATCGGAGCAACCTCACAAGCTGGACTTTCGGGGGAAAATGTCGGGTCTGGCTAACAAAAAAGGGTAAACGATCAGATCCCAAAACGAAGGTAATCCAGCCACATAGAGGCTCGGCAGCGCCGTCCCACCAAACGGTTCAAGAGGGTATGATGTCTGCAGCATTGCATCGCCCACAGTAATTATTAACTTACCATCGGCTACATTGTCCTCTTTGTACCAAACACATCAAATCTTTGATATTTCACATAATCCTGACACACCTTCCGATACCTTTATAGCAACCGTATCCCGAATACACGATGAGAATAGAAGTACTGTGCGAGTACGTGGCCTATAGATAAAACAGTCACGTGAGCTGATAAGGGAAATTTGGTGAGCTTTCTCGCCGTAGTGTGCCTTATCAGATCTACGTGACTGTTTTATTTATCAGCCACACTCGTATTTACTCGTCTGGAGTCTTGTATATATCTAGCTCGAAACCACCTATTTTCCTTCACCTAGGTACCCTTTTTCACCTCATTCCCTTTGCCGCCAGCAATCCCACACAAGACCCTACTACCTAAAGAAATTAATCAAACATTCTCGATTTGTCACCTGTCCAAAGAGCTTCTACTTTTACTTGTCACCCTCTCATCAATACCGGTACCCCAATTGATACCAATCTTTTCATCACGATCCCATCGATCTGTAGGAATTTTCAGTCAAGAGGAACCAGGCGAGATTTCCCGTTCATTTGCATGTTCCTCTTTTTGTTTTAAAAAGACTCTGGATGTGAGGCAAATGTGGTTACGGACCAACCAGATTGCTAGGATTTGACTCTGGATGCGAAATCGCAAAGTCCCTATTGTATCGTTAAACTAATCAAGGAGAGTAGCATCATGGCGTCTAAGCCGACCAACGTATCGTTTCAGGACCTCGATCTTCAAAAACTTAGCGCTAAGGAATTGCAGAAGTGGTGTGAGGTCAAGCATCTACCGAAGAACGGCAGGAAGGAAGAGTTAGTCAAGCATTTGGAAAAGTGCAAAGTCACTGAGAAGGAGGGAGGGGAGGATGGGGCAGGCTCGCGCCGCCAGGGGCGGATCCCGGACACGCCGGAAAGCTTAGAACCCGCGGAGCGTGATGCAGTGGTTGTGGCGAGCAGAGTGATTGGGGACGACGAAGAAATGATTATGGGTGCAAGAGACGCATTGGGAGCAGTGTTGGAGCAAGATGAGATTTACGTTGATTGTGATGTCGTGCCGCTCGCTGTGGGAAACACCCGGGGATTGGGGCTGGCCAGCCTCCCTCACAGAATCGATATTTTAAAAGCTACCGTTGCGTCCCATGGAAAAACATTAGCTGATAACTCGTCGCGGATTAATTCCTTAGAACATCGTGTCGAGCATTTTACTTTGTCTGACGAGTCGTATAAACTTCTACGTCATCGCTTTATCGTTAATTACAAAAAAGCAAAGTTGGGGCAGATCGCGGACTCAGATAAGAAATACATACAAGACGGAGATCGAGTAGGACACGGGGGGGACGCAAAGGCTGACTCCGAGTTGTATCGCGACATGAAAGCCCGAGACGACTTTCATGTATTCAAAAGATTATACGGCTTCTATCCTCAATTTTTGTGGTCGATAAGTATGCAATCTATCATTTACTAACTTATTAAGTTAATGGAAAATAATGCTAACTTTCCCAGCACACCCGGAGACGATTCACATACTTAACACACACGCAACTATCGAAGCCGATACTCGCCAAACCGCTACCCCTAGATTTTACGAATTGTTTAATGACTTTGTTTGGCAATTTGAAGGATCTAATTTTAACACAGGATATCTGGAAGGGAATCCAACATTAGTCACTAAGGCTTATGGAGAGTTTCTTCGGTGTCATCAAAAGGAGGTTAAGCAAGTAAAGAAGAGTCAGGTGTAATGCTAGAATGGGACGCCTACTACGCTTCTAAGAAAATCTGTATGGAGCGCAAAGTTGAGGTGGTCATGGAGGATAAGGTGGTTGCTGACACCAAGGATCACAAGAACTCGTTTCAAGAGCTCTGGGTGTTTTAATGTTTTAGACCGCCTTTTTGTCTATAGATATTTGTGTACAATTAGTTTTTCAATGCTCCCCAACAACCTTTCCACGATAACAATAACTCTTTCAACACCACAACTATCTACAACTACACTACCCCGGATGATGAGTCTAAAATACTAGCGTGGCTGTATCCGTAAGAGCCATGGGTCCGGTATCGAGACATCGGAACCGAGCGGGTGGATGGTATAGGAGCCTGGCTGCTGGAAGCTAAGGAATTTAGACAGGATGCATCTGATCATGAGACCTTATCCTGCGATGACGATCCAGGAGTGGGAAAGACCTACATCATGTAAGAGAGAATATCCCATTGCCGGAAATCATAGAACGGTATTGCTGATAGGTTGCGATAATAGCTTTTTAGTTATTGGCAAATTGTGCGATGAGACCAGTAAGGAAGATACTACTGTCCTGTGCTTTTACTTCGACTTTGCCGCCGGGAATAAGCAGTCGCCCCGAATAAGCAGTCACCCGTGAATGTGCTTGGCTCCCTGCTGAGACAACTCGTTAGAGGACTGGAGAAAATTCCCTAAGCTGTGGTCCAGGATTTTCGGAAGCAGAAGAAGGGTATTGGGAGTAGCGGGCTACAAGCTTCGGGAATTTTGAAGATATTCCAGGAGATCACAGCTACAAAGCGTGTGTTTATATGTGTTGATGCACATGGCAAATGTCTGCCGGAGCATCGAGTGGTAGTTCTAGAATCACGGCGACAGATTCTGCAGAGGTCACCGAATACTCGCTTACGGGTATTTATAACTGGAAGACTATAGGTGCGGAGCGAGGTGGAGAAGAGATTAGATGGAGCGGTAAATTTTATGTCGATACAGCCTACCAAAAATGGTGTAGTTAGATATCTGCGCGATAAACTTAGGAATGACACTACCCCGGAGATAATGATCAGCATTAGAGTCCGAGATTATGGGGAGCATTCTTGAAATTACCTCGGAAACGTATGTAGAAACGGGCGTAGGGGAAAAGCTACTTGAAGTTTATGGCTGATAAATTTGGATCTAGATTCCTGCTCGCTTCTCTCCATATCAAAGCAATCCTGCGAGGGACCACCTTTGCTCGATGGAAGAAAGCACTCGAGTCAATAAAAGATGGTGCAGGGTTAGGGGATGCATAGAGTGTTACGCTAGAGCGTATAAAGACTTAGGACGAAGAAAAGGCAAAACTTTCGATGGCCACTCTCACAGTGGTCTGCAATTCGGAACGGCCGCTAAAGGTGGATGAGCTAGGCCATGCGCTGGCAGTGGGTATAGGTGTTCAAAATGTGAACGCCAAAGGCACAATCTATTCTATGTGGATAATACTGCGCAAGTGCGAGGGGGGTTGCGTGGCACGCTAAGCGAGGAGGAATGTGTAGTATGAGAGCAGATTGGTAGGAGTTCTGGTTCTTATTCTTCTAAGCGAGGTGGGCGGTAGCAACCATATTTATACAAAAGTGCGCACCCATATATGCGATAGAAATATAAGGGAAACAATGTAAGAAACATAAGTGCAAACATGTTTGACCCTGAAAACCTTCCAAGTAAATCCCAAATAATGTGCGTGAATCCATGAGCGTGTGAGGAGATTATTAGAAATATCATGACCAAGAGTAGTGCATAAGAGATGCATAAACAACCATAAATCCTGAATACCCAATAGGAAACCACATGTTAAATCCTCAAATATAACCCTGAAATAAACAATAAAACAACATAATATAGGGTTTAGCTGGAGTAATGTAAGCGGTAGACAGGCGTAGCCGAAACACAAACCAAGTAAAGAAATACACGGTAGTGTCATGAAATATTCTAGGAAATATATAGAAAATTTCAACAATAGGAGCTACGGATTTCGATCCTGAAAACATGCCTTAGATAGGCACTCTCCTACATCGCTGCCAAGGCTTGATCACGGTCAATAAGGAAGCTTCAATTATGCGGTTAATTCACTGTGCCGTCCAACAGTATCTTTGCAATTATCCAGATCTCTTCAATAAGCCTCACCCAATACTCGCAGAAACCTACTTGACCTATCTAAACTCACAACAGGTCAAGGATCTCGCATCTCAGATCTCCTCCAGACTATCAAACCGCGCCATTCTTCAAATATTCTTCGAGATACTAGGGAGCGCATGCGGAGGGGGATATCTTAGACCATGTGAGGACCGTTGCGCTGGAGCTATTGGGCCAGTACGAAGACCATGCGGCTGCCATATCGCTTTTAGAGCAGGTTTTGCATCCCAGCCCTGCCGGAGAGATCAATACTTATTCCCTCTTTGGACTGCATGGCACATTGTTCTTAGAGATCGTTGAACTTGTGACTGCAATTACAAATGCTGCGAAGAAAGTAGGTCCTGAATTCTCATTGCCCCCCATAATCTATCTAAACTCAGTCTTTTGTTCTAGAAAACTCCGGGGCACCAAGGTTGATAATGCCGGCTCCACCTCCGACACCAGTGCCAATACAACTGCTCGGAAACGGGCATCTCTCTGCATACTTACTAAGCACCTCGCTTAGGTTCCCTCTGTTGCAACCGTTGCCTCCTCTTGCCTTTCTTTCCTCAACAACCACACCAGTACCTAACTCAACTGATGTTCTGTGAATCCCTTTTCTGTCAATCAAACGGGATTGACAGGTAAATCTTGTTACTGAACGGAGTAACATCTTTATTAAGGGACTTCACAGATACTGAAAGTTGGACCTCGAACTGGAAGTGCTGACAGAAATTGCTATCATTTTTTCGATAAATTTTTACACTAAAAAATGACCGATACAGGCCCAAGTAGACAACTTGGCGGAGGTTCCTTCTCAGAAACTGAAGAAACAATCACCGTCGCCTCTCATTCTCCTGTTGGTACCACTGCTCGCTCTACCCACTCTGCATCCAAACGACCAGCAGGACCAGCGTCGCCTGCGCCTCCACCTCCTCCGGAGCCCACAACATCTACTCCAGCTCCCAACAGACACATTCACAGTTCTAAGAACTCAGTTGCTCCCAACTACAAACTGAGCTCCATCCCAAAGCTTGTTGGAACCGAAAACTACCTGACTTGGAGAGATATTTCTCAATATGTTCTTGAATATTTTAACTATTGGGATATTGTTATAGGTGAAGAAATGATGAACACCTTCGAAGGAGATGACCCCGACAGCTTCATCGATCGCTACCAGTATGCAGCGACATACTTCATCCAAACCGTTGAGTCTCAATGGCTCATCCTCCTCTCAACCCATAAAACCCCTCCCAAAATATGGACTCCTCTTGAGGACAAATTCGCTAGAGAAAACACCTCTTCTTTCTTCAACCAACTCAATTCTGTTTTTGATACAAGTACAATATGCGCATACAAATCTGAATATTGTCTTTGCGTCTACAATAAAATATACATCCTCACCGACTACTAACAATAACAAACGAAGCGACATATTGCTCCACAAGGGGCATCTCCGCCTGTATTACGACTATGAATCTGATCCAGATCCCATGGGACATTAGTAGGGCGCATTCGATGACATCGGTCACAAGTCTGATACAGAGATACTCAACGAAACCGCAAGTCCATTACCCTGTAAACCGATGCTTTATGAAGGAGCTGGCGAATCCATAGGAGATGTCAAGGGTTTTGAGCAAGAACAAAGCAATCTGTGTTAGCATCTATGGTCCCCATTTAGTAGCACGCACGGTTTCAAGGTAGCGTCTAGGTTCATTGAGGGTAAAGTACCTAAGTCACGAATCAATGAATACTTCTCGTGTGGTCTCGGTAATGCTTCATCGGACAGCTATAGTTCCATGCATACGCTTGAGAACCTCCTCCAGGCATTGGATCCTCTCAGTGCATATCTTCAATGGAACGAAGGACAGGTTGATGATGGCAAGTGAACATTGCCATTATTCTATCGCAACGTTCTAGATTGGGTCCGATATCTCCTACGCCAGATCGCCGACCGAGATGATCTCGTCTATGAGCCGCGCAGGGAATACAACACCAATAGACAACGGATATACTCAGAAATGGACATGGGAGACTGGTGGTGGGATCTTCAAGTACAGCCTCATAACCCTTTTTTAAGGAAACAATCGCTTACGGAAACCAGGAGACACTTCCGCAAGGTGCGACGCTTGTTCCAATCATAGGGATGTCTGATCAGACGCATCTCACAAACTTCTCTGGCCACAAGAAAGCGTGGCCTGTCTATATCACGCTTGGAAAGCTTCCGTCCGGCCAGCACCACAGCCCCACATCCATGTCAGTTCTACTTCTTGTATTATTGCCCATTCCCCCAAAATTATCAAAGTCCTCCAAAGCAGATCAACACCCGAGACAAATCAACATTGACACCCGACAGTACGTATTCGAACTCATCTTTACGCCTCTACAAGATCCGGCACATGACGGTGTACCAAGTGACTGCACCGATGGGAAGATCTGGAGGTGCTTCCCAATCTTGGCCGCGTGGATTGCAGACTACATGGAAAATGTTGCGCTGCATGGAATAAAATCCAACGTCTGTCCCAGATGCGAGGTGCCAGCAGTCAAATTAGGCACCAACATGAAAGTCTATCCAGTTAGAGATTACGCAATATATCACCATTACGACTATGAAAATTGGTTCGTAAAAACCGACCACGCCGACATCACGCCTAAGAGTCTTGGTATTAGATTTGGTCAAAATGTTTTTTACGTGTGTAACCGGGTTTCACCATCAGATTTACACAAACCAGACATGCTCCATACAGTTTATCTTGGGTTATTCAAGCACTTGATGGACTGGATCCAGGGCTTTCTGAAAAAGCACTAACGACTTGAGACATTTGACGAAGTTTGGAAGGCATTCCCGCCTTACCCAGGATTCCTTGTACCCAAAAAAGCAAACCGCGAGGTTATGCAGTAGCAAGGGAAAGAGATGCGGAACGTTGGGTGGTATGTTCTAGATATTCTGGCCGTGGCACTGGGTCAGCCTGGGAGTGCCCATCTCATACCGTTCAAGCATACTCTCAGATGCGTCCAGGCACTGGTCAATTACAATATGCTGGCGCAATACCGAAGCCATACAGTAGAAACAATTATCTATATGAAAGTCTATCTGGACAAGTTTCACAAGATAAAGGATATCTTTTTAGAGTTTGGAGGAACTAAACGCATACACAAGAAGCTCGATGAGCAACGAAGTAAGCTGTGACATGATAGGCCTACCACACGAGAGCGCATTGCACCCTCGAAACAGCGCCGGATCCGCAACGGAGAAATGGAAGCAGAAACCGAGCGACGTATGGACTTAATTTTTTGTAAATCACATTTCAACTTCATCAAGATGCATTTGCTCAGTCACTTTTGTGATTATATTCGCCAGTTTGGCAATATTCCGATGTATTTAACCAAGTTCAGTGAGCTAGCGCATAAGACCCAAATCAAGGCTGGATGGCGGCAATCGAATAAAAATGATGTCTCACGGCAAATTGTGCATAGCAATAGTCAACAACATCGTATTTGAATGAGATTATTGAATCTGAAATCTCTGCGACGTTTTGCTGTACAGATCTCTCTCCAGACGTGGTGGAACAGTTGGACACAACTAGCACCACAACACCACCTGACATTTGTAGGAGGATGCTGAAGGGACGCCGGGACGATCTTTCCAACATGGCTAATTTTAGTCAGGTTTTGGGGGTTTCCATTCAAATTATATGTCGTGGATTGATCTGATACAGCCGGTATAATCTGCCACCAGAGCACCATCTTCCCGAGAACCCTCAGATACTCAAATCACTTCCAGTTGAGCTACTAACACAAGTAGAAATTCGAGTTCTTGCGTTCCAAACAACGGAAATATACAACATCCACCGTGCGCGATGCATGGGTGCTCTCAACTTTAGAAACCACAGAAGTCGCAATGATTGTGTATAGGTACGGGCCGGAACGGAAGACATGTATGGTGCACTCCGAGGCCGTCTTCCAGCCAAGTTCATTGCACTCTTCAAAATCAGAGACTACAGATGCGAGGATTGAGTGCGCCGTCTCGCTGGTGTTCAGTTTGTGAGCGCAGTGAACTCAGGGCCTATATCAGACCTACATAGCCTTGTTACCATCCAAATCAAGGAGGATGCTCGGAAGTTTTCTGTTGTTGTCATAGGGACAATTCTCGGCCTGGCGCACCTTATCCCAGTGGGGGATCGGCGCTGAATTGTCAATAGCAGTATCAATTTGAAAACATTTAACGAGGTATATTAAGGGATCCGGATATCAGAAGGCATCTGTGATGCTATTTTGCGTCCGCAATTGATTAAAGGAGGAACCTAGTGCTAGTATAGTAGTATAAAATCTACCGATAAATAAACAAGCTATAAAGTAGAATCACCAGATCCATAAACTACAAGGGCAGATGATCAGTTGTATATGACCCACGCGCAGAAGACATGATTTAAAAAAAAAGTGCTGCTACTCCCGATGCCAGTCGACGCAACGAAGACGCGATAATAGGCTGCATCCATCAAAGTAACTTCAACAGGCCCCTGGATGTATTCAGGACGCTGCTATGAGGCAACCTCCCATCCTGACACAAAGAAGGTCATAGCGCAATCTGGGTGGCATGGGATCTGAGCCGGCGTTGCGAGGAAACTCAGGACGCATGAAATTTGAGCAGGCGTTGCCAGGCAACTTATGACGCACAGGAAGCAGGGGACGTAGATTCAATGTCGCATGCGTCAGGATGCAACGGCGCCGTATCTGAAGTAGGGAAATCTTTTGCTGATGAACATTGCGTCCTGATGGACACAATGGCGCTGTATCAGATGCAGGGTAATCTTTTGCTGATGATTGCAGACTGGACCCAGAAGGCTGGTTGAGACTAGGTTTAGTATGGGTTCAACAGTGGGGAGGGGACTGGTTTACAGTAGTGGTGTGAGAGGTAGAGAGAATAGTTGATTATTGAGTGTATACCTGAGTCCAGGAGTATGACCACTGGGGCCAAGGCACGATTATCAGCCGCATTGAATATAATGGAATATGGCATAAATCCGTGGACACTTTGTCAACTGCAAATGTCATAGATCGGCACTGGATAAGATGGGGCGAGTCCATCTTAGCCTAACAGGGTTAGAGTTTATGGAAAGAGTGGAGCCATATTTTTGTCTTTTGGATATTATATTTACTAACCGAATACAGTTAGCAAGGCCATATAGTCACCAACTAAGGGTGCAGTGGACTACTGAAGGATATAGTGTAAGGTTATTTTTTCTAGATAGTTAGGGAAGGTGTAGTTGTGGGTATTGTGTTTGTTGGTTATAGCGGAAGAGGTTTTTTGTAGTTTTTTTTGTATAATTCAAGCACTTCAAAACCTGTACCATATTTTCAAATCCCAAAGGCTTTGTCATGACAGCTGGAAATAAGAAAAAAAAACTTGTTCTGAAAGAGAAGCTGAGATAAAATAATAAAACATTTTTCTTCTCCCCATAATTGTTGGATTGGCAGAGTAGTCTGAATTTAAAATATTGAACTTTTGCTAGTAGAGTGAAAATGTATTAAAACAGCCATATATTATATGCTTAGTAATACAAAAATGTAGTTAATATATATTCAAAGCCTTTTCCAATATATATTAATCACAATTTTGTATTACTAAGCATATAATATGTGGCTGCTGTAACACATTTTCACTCGACCAGCAAAAGTACAATATTTTAAATTCAGACTGCTCTGTCAATCCAAGAATTATGGGAAAAAGAAAAACTGTTTATTATTCTACCTTAGCTCCTCTTTCAGAACTAGTTTTTTTTTTCATATATCCAGCTATAATGAAAAAGCCTTAAGAATTTGAACATGATGAGAAATGTGGTACAGGTTTTGAAGTGCTTGAACTATAGTGTTTGGCAAGGCATGCAAGGGATTTAGGGCTATAAGCATAGTATGTAGGGACCCATGCAAGCCACCACTGTCTTAGGGTGTCACAAATTATAGCTAAGCAAAATTGTTTTCACAAGACTAATACTTATTAGTCATAAGTATGTTTATATTTCATGGGATGACTTGTTATGAGTCATATGACCACATAATATATATTATATGTCACTAGGGTTAGGGTTGTTAGCATGAAGATTCTATATAAAGGGACTCAGTCACGATAGTTAGAGCTCTTCATGCAACCATCTAAGTACATTCTTACACTATAATTTCAATATAACCTTTTACATTTACCTCTCGCTTGTATACAAGCAACCTAGCTCTTAGTGTCCGAGCTAATGTTTTGTCTATTAATATAGCCTCATCCACCTCTCACCATTATAAGATAGTGGTGAACCTACGAACCAAGAGACTATAAGATAGTCTTGTAAGAAGACACTCCTACATCTTTGTCCCAAGTGGGAAAATATCAGGAAAGAAGGCTATGAGATAGTCGGAAGACCAATGTAAGTGAGTTGTTACCTGTTGCATATTAACTTATACTGAGTAGGATTATTACACAAGGGCTGTACAGAGAATAAAAGTTATATTGAAGAAGAAAAAAAAAGTTCTCATACCCTCCCGAGTACTATAAGAAAAAGAAAATGCTTTGCTAACCCTCTATCTTGATTATTCAGTATATTAAATTGTGATAAGAATGTACAATACCCTTAGAGTTATATTGGAAAGATATTTATCAGAAGGCTTCTTCTTGAACTATTGTTGTAAATAAGTATTGTTTTTGAGGTGCAAGGGGATGTATGAGAATTTTGCAAATGGGACTATACTATATCACCCATTACCTGCTATCTGGTGCTTTGTCACTTGACTACCCCTTCTCTGCTTTTTTGTCTTCATCCTGCAATTCCAACCCATGGAAGGATACACAAAATCCAAAGCCTATCTATTCATCCATCTCAATATGCTTGTTAGTCTGGCTCAACCTGTACATGTTTGTTTGACTGACTGCCACTTTGATTAGTTTTGCTTATCGTTTTACTTATCATATGCTTGATATCTCCTATAGTCTCTCTATTATCTCATAGTGTAAAGCCGATACCAACAATGTCTAATGTCATTCAAGCCAGACATGCAGTATATCTTAGAGGAAACTCGGAAATGGAGGTTTCTAAACAAATTTAGTAATCCATTGTACCCCTATCCTGACTTATGGACAATCACTTTCATAAGATTCATACTGAGGTCTCTCAACAGTCAGGCGAGGTTACAGTCGATATTTGTAAGGTTCAGCAGAAGCTTGCCAAGGCCAATGAAAAGTTAACCAAGATAGATGAAAAGTTCATCAATGTTCATAAATGTTTTGACTCCATCAACTATAGCTTTGCTGATGTGAAAATCTGCCTACTCTACATCTATCTGGAAATCACTGGTGTTAAGGACTGCCTATATGAAATTGAAGACCATTTAGACGAAGGGGCGTAATGTTCTTGAATTAAACCAGGTTAAGAATAGTTGTACCTAGAACATGTCTGGATTAAATAAATATGACATAACTGAGTTTCTCGTTTTCATTCCTTTAATCCTTTCACTTTTTTTCCATCTCTTCTACCTGAAACATAAACTCATGATTTCAGTTGAAGCTATTAAATCTTGGTATCGATCTTGGCGAACTTTTCATTGGCCTTAGCAAGCTGCTACTGAACCATGCAAACATTAGCCTTAACCTCCCCTAACTGTTGAGAGACCATAGTACAAATCTCATTGAAGAGGTTGTCCATAATTCCAGATAGGGCTACAATAGATTGCAGAATTTGTTCAGCGACCTCCATTTCTGGGTTTCCCCCAAGATGTACTATGTGTCTGACTTGAATGACGTTAGATATTGTCGATATCAGCTTTTTGCAATCAGATAAGGGGGAGACTATAGGAGATGTTGAGAAAACAATGAGCGAAACCATTTGCAAAATAAATGCAAGTAGTGGTCAGTCAAACAAACGCATACAGGTCAAGCCACATCAACAAATGCATTGAGATGAATGAATAGATAGGGTGTGAATTTTGTGTATTCTAGTATGGGCTGGAAACTGTGTGATGAAGACGAAAAAAATAGGGAAGTGGCACTTGAGTCACAAAGTACCAGATAGCAGGTAATGAGTAATACCGTACAGTACTGTACTAATACTGGTACATAATTCTGTTTAGAAATGTGAGGAAAGCAGGGGAAGGTAGAAAGGAAGAGACAGTGGACAGGTAATTTTATGATATACAGAGAAAACAATTTAGCAGGGATGGGGCCAATCACATTGATATTGCCAGTGATAACATTGCACGTTATCAACAGAAAGCGTTCATCTTTGACTTTTGATTAGAGATCTTGAAACACACTCTTCTGAAATACCCTGCCAAAGATGAGTCTTGGGAGAGAGCATGGATGAGTGTAAGGATAAGTTTGTGTGTATAAGATAGAGTGCATGTGCTTGGATGAGGAGGAGGAGAAAGATAGCAGAAGAAATGGAAAAAGGGGAAGAAGGGTGGGATGGAAGAAGGACCAAAATCACAGGTCACAAGCAAGAGGTGCCGAGCCTCAACCCAAACTTTGCAAGAACCCGGAGACAGGGCCGCAAACAGCCTGTCCATATCTCCCGCTCACATCATCCCTTGACACCCCTACCCCTACCCCCACTGTCACTTACCCCAACCAAACCCAGAAACCAACACCTCGTAAAATAAATCTACCCATCGACCATAAGACACCCCACAAACCGGCCCAGCTCTTAAGACTATTCTCAGCACCACCGCGCCCGGGGTAGTGAAGACCTATGTGGGCAAGGTGGGAAGACAGAAATAACGAGGGCTTTTTCTCTCTTGCCCATTCTTCTGATGGACCGGAGGTGGTGGTAGGTCGGTAGAGTAGGTACTAAGTCTGGTTCTTAGGTATGATAGGTGGTTGGGGTATTATGCATAAGTTGCCAGCCAGGATTTGGCGCCAGGGATTTGTAGAACTGTACTGGTAAGACTCAATTTCAGGGAGGGGGGGGTTTTCCGGTGATATGATGGGTATTATTAGTGTTTCTGGGGCAAAATGTTAACTGGTGAATGAAAAGGTAACTTTGAGCATAGAAGCTTGGGCCCGGTCGTTAAACCACATCCCCGGCCAAAGGGTTACGTAATTTACGGCCATTTGGCTCTTCGCGGGGATGTGGCTCACCATGGCAACCACAGGAACATCAAATGTATATTTGATTATCTACATAGATTGTACTGGTGACATAATGAAAATTTGTTAAATAGTACTTTTGAATATACAGATTCAGAATCTGGTGTTTTCATTTGATAATAAATTACTCTTCTTCTTGTATATTAACTTTATTCTGAACTGGTTCAAATAGTACTCTTCTACAATAGTAAGTAACAAAAATTGAAACCAACCGCAAATATGACAGTTTAAGCATGTAATAAGATCTTATAGGGCTTGTATTTGATGAGAAAGGTGTTTTATTATTGGTTTGTAGCTATGTTGGAAGATGCTGTAATGGAAAAAATAAGAATGGCGAAATATATACAATATAAATTGGAGAAGATGATATCCGCTAATAGAGTTGATATAAAATTCCAATACTTTCTGATATACTTCACTTAAGTGATTATAGATACTATATAAACTTTCAAGGCAGTTGGTAAAGCCTTGTAAATTTTATTCTGTAATTATTGCAAAGTAATTTTGTAGAGAATAATACCCTTTAGCCTTAACCATGAAGGCTACACATGCAGGATAAGGCTAAAAGCTGAGTTATAGTATCTACTAATGTATTTAAAGCTATCAAATAAGTTTTACTAAGATTGAGTATTGGGATTTGGAGATTTCGCATCTCAACTCCAAAAACACTGTATATTAATAGCATAATTCTGTGTTTTTGCAGTTGAGATGCGAAATCTCCCAATTGAAATACCCAATCTTAGTAAAACTTATTTGATAGCTTTAAATATATTAGTAGATACTATAACTCAGCTTTTAGCCTTATCCTGCATGTGTAGCCTTCATGGTTAAGGCTAAAGGGTATTATTCTCTACAAAATTACTTTGCAATAATTACAGAATAAAATTTACAAGGCTTTACCAACTGCCTTGAAAGTTTATATAGTATCTATAATCACTTAAGTGAAGTATATCAGAAAGTATTGGAATTTTATATCAACTCTATTAGCGGATATCATCTTCTCCAATTTATATTGTATATATTTCGCCATTCTTATTTTTTCCATTACAGCATCTTCCAACATAGCTACAAACCAATAATAAAACACCTTTCTCATCAAATACAAGCCCTATAAGATCTTATTACATGCTTAAACTGTCATATTTGCGGTTGGTTTCAATTTTTGTTACTTACTATTGTAGAAGAGTACTATTTGAACCAGTTCAGAATAAAGTTAATATACAAGAAGAAGAGTAATTTATTATCAAATGAAAACACCAGATTCTGAATCTCCATATTCAAAAGTACTATTTAACAAATTTTCATTATGTTACCAGTACTCGGGGGGTACCTAAATTCGGGCGCACCCCATATACAGTAATTTGGGTTTTCCCCCATACAAACCCGTTCTGTGGCTTTTTTTGTTAGGGGGAAAAAAGTCGGGCGCACTTCTAGAATAGGAAATAAACCTCGACATTTCGTGGCACCGCGCCAGACTTACCCTTGTACCCTAGTACAATCTATGTAGATAATCAAATATGCATTTGATGTTCCTGTGGTTGCCATGGTGAGCCACATCCCGGCGAAGAGCCGGATGGCCGTAAATTACGTTTTCCATTTGCCAAATGGCAGCGATTTCAAGACCTGCCCTTGGCAAGACAACTATTTACCCAACAGCTAATGAGAGCCTGGGCAGAAGGAGTCGGGAGCTCCTCTTATGTACGGTAAATGAAGAATTCTTCAGGCTATATATATAGGAAGGCTGAGGTTAACCCGCCCTGATCCACCCATTCTGCCTGAACGCCCCATTGTTATAAAGGCCATTATTTTCAGAATCCTGCATCGAATCATATCTTATCCTTTCACTCAATTCTGTCCACATTCCAGAGAAATTCTCTCTGAGCTGCAACCCTTATCCCAAACCTGCTCTTTCCTCTTACACAGAAACAAACAGCATTTTATTCTTCCAAGGAATTTCAGAGCATGCCCGCCATCATCAACGCTTCGATACAAGCCACTCTGCTGAGTGCGTTTTCAAACCTTCTCGCGTAGTCCCTTCAGGCATACAAGTTAAATGTACCCCGCTCATTCTCGCACTCACACTAGCCAGCACTCCAATCAAAATAAAACAAAGACGGGGGGACAATCCAAACTGGGAACAAGTAACCCCACCCTAATGATCTAAGACTAATGAACAAGAAAAGAGAAAAAAAGAAAGAGAAAGGGTTCTTAATCACAGAACCCGATCTAGGGAACATGCTCCTTGGTGGCTTAGCCGATGATTAGCTGAGAAAAAGTCTTTGCTCAAACTTCCTCATAAGATTGTTGGTTTGCTCGAAGGGTCAGTGTTAGGATCTGCGAGCAATGCTAGCCCTTTGAAATAGTGCGTGCGTGGGTGAGTAGGTAAATGGATAGATGGATGAGAGGATGGGTCTGTATGTGAAGACGAAGTTCACTAAGGGGACGACCGAAACTAGCTGTTGCGTTTCATTCGGCTATTCCGCTGTACTTCAAAGAAGAACCGCTTCCCTGTTGGGATGTGTGTGTGATACGTGTGTGAGGTGAGATGTTCGTTAATGACTAGTACGGCGGTATATAAGAACAAAAGTCCAACATCAAAAATCCAGCCAAGGCAACCAACGTGGCAACCAAATGCCAAGCTGGAAGTGATAAATGTGTTCATCCTGCGAACTGTATTATCGCTTTCAGGGTCAGAAGTGATTATTCGGCTTGCATGATTATTATCGCTTCCTGCCAAGAAACCCATGCCATAAACTACCCATAAATATATTATTATCAGGGTTAGCAATTGATACTTTCCGCTGCATATCTCATACTTCCTAATCACTGCAGAACCTGGAACACGACCACCACCACTTACAAAGATAGAATTTGTACAACCAGTGCTCACCCTACTTTGGCCTTGTTAAAAAGAAGGCAGAGGACGGGATCGTTAGACTCAGTTTTGTGCAGGGCAAACTACCTGGAAGGGCTTGGGCTAGGCTTTGATCACCGGTAGAGATCGTTACGGGGCCTCCGGGGCCTCCGAGGCCCCGAAAACGACTGGCCCCGGCCCGATTCCCCACCCCGTCCAGTCTATCGGTCTTAGTGTGAGAATAGGATGGACTACGGCTTATAGTCTCTCTTTTTGGCGGTGCTAGGACGGGCTACGCCTGGGAAGGTCAGGACCGGACTGACTATAGGAGACTATAGTCCTAGAGCTCGGATCTCCGGCACTAGCCAAGTTGATATCATACACTTACAAACACATTCTTTTCAGATCATGAGACATCGCTCGTTCCGTCCCCGTCAGTCCCCCACAGTCACCCCCGTCCCCGGACAAGTAGGGAGAATCAACAAATTACCATCACCCTTCAGCTCCCACCTTCAGTGTTTGTTCCTATCATATACGAACTAGACTATTACTTGCACTCAGTGTTCCGAACCGTCCGGGGGCCCGACGGGGGACGGCGGGGATAATTCCAAGAGGACGGGACGGGACCGCTAGCTGTAGTCCGGTGTATGGCAAATTACGAGTACTTGGGGGACTGTCGGGCTAGGCTAGGACCGTCGGGCCCTACACGCTAGGCCTTTCTTAGTAGTGTGGGACACATGTGATAGCGGCTGTTTAGGCGGACGGTAGGGGAGATGGGCAGGGTGGTACGGGGGACTATAGGGGGTATCAGAAGACCGTAGGGTGCAGGCAAGGGCTGCGGGGGGGGATACAGACGGCAGGTATTTGGAAAGACAACCGGGCACGTGTCGACAAATATCAGGGGGACGGCTAGGGCTGAGTAATGACGGCCGGGGATGGCAGACAAAATATGAGTGATAAATGGTGATGCCCTATAACTGAGAGAAGATGGTTAAATAGATTATCAAGTGCGGTGAGTATTAAGATAAGACTAAATACATCATTCCACTTCAGGCCTTATTTTTCCCCGATCACTTCTCTGAGCTCTTCACCTTAACTCTAGCGATTGTCTCAACAAAGCCGGACCGGACCAGAGGCAACAGAAGTTGACTTGCAGTCCAATACGTGGGATTTTCCAGGGGAGTTGCCAGGAAACTCAATTGACTCTCTTGGATCCGGGTATCTGCAGCCAATATCAAAACCATGACCGAGATGATATCATGAACTTGAAGTTTCTGAGCATACAAGCAGAAGAGATCCAAACAGCAAAACTCCACAAGGCCCTACCGAGCCCGGTAGGGCGTCCCGTCCCAACTCCATCTCCCCTAGTTCGTCCATGGACTCGAAAAAAGACGGACTACCACAGGCGGTCCGTCCGGTCCTACCTCCAGGACGAACAGACTAGACGGTTCGGAACACTGCTTCCACTACTCGGGCACAAATTAAAGATCCGGAAAGAGTGACTTTCATATCTATGTTGCAACCATACATTTTGTTTGTCACTTTTTCCGGATCTTTAATTTGCGCCCGAGTACTCGAGTATAGGAAGCGAAAATGTGGTTCACTACATAAACACATTTATCGCTTCTGGCTTGGCATTTGGTTGCCATGCTGGTTGCCATACCTGCATTTTCGATGTTGGACTTTTGTTCTTATATACCGCCGTAGACTAGTCGTATCATACAAGAGAGAAGACCAATTAAAGGGAAACTCCCATGCCAAGCCCACTCCCGCACAACCAATGATAGACCTAACCCAAACACAGTAGGTAGGCCCTAAGCTAACCCATACCGGTAGACATGACCTAAGTGGGTAGCCGTACCTCAACATATCGTAGAGCTAACAGAGCTAACATTCCCGCGGGTCTTCCCTACGGCGTCTTCAGCAAACTCGTCAAGATCGTTAATTGATGCTTCCAGCGCCCAGTCCAGAAGTTGTCAAAACTCCTTCTCTTTTGTCCAGGCATTCCCACCCCCCAGCGCACTTGCTCGTATATTCACCACCTTAATCATGTGATCGAACTCTAAAGGGTATTGTGTCAGAAAGAGCTGTAGGCAAAGGGGACTGGTAGCGTACCTCATAAGCCCAACGCAAACTCCCAACTTACTCCATAGAGTGTTTGAAAGCCCCAACATAATGGAGTAGATTGTTTTTTAGCAGGCAAGTGTCAGTAACTACGTCGCCATCATCGGCGATTCTGTTGCCCCCGGTGATGATGGTGGGAAGGCTTATTATGCTGCTTTCTTGGGAACGAAGAAAGGTAGCATAAAAACGATTCCGAATCCCGATAGCCGGGGTTTTCAAGGGCCGTAAAACCATTATTTCTTCCTTGAGTGATTCGTTTATTCTAGCCTGCAATCCGTCCGTTTTCGGGTCCGAACGGGACGGACGGCGGTATCTGCAAGGGTGCCCGGGACGGGAGGGCAGGGACTGCAGGTGTCTCAGATGGCGCAACTTGCCGGGTAACCCCGGCTGACGGGCGGGCCCTACATGTAATTGGCGGGCCCTGCAGGTAATTGGTGAAGACTGCAGATGACGGGCGAAGACTGCAGATAACGGGTGAGGACTGCAGATACGGTTCGGGAGCTACCGATCTGTAGAGGACTGTTGGCACCTACAGTCACCTCTTAGACGGTAGTCTTTCCCAAAGGACGGAGGCCCTTGCCCAACAGTTTGAGACAGACGCCCGGGACGGCCGGGACTGGAGTCCTGTAGGTGCCTACAGGGCGGACGGGACACCTGGGAATACTGAGTACGGTAGAACTCCGATAAAGTATTTGACTTACCGATAAACTTTGGCAGCATATCGATCAATTTAAAACTTTTGGGATTCTTGAGGGTTGTAGAATAGGAGGTACGTTTGCAACAGGTTTGGGATCGAGGGTGCGTTACTTGAGATATAGAAGGGATGCGGAGGGGGAGGGAGAGGAGGGGAAGAGGTGTGGTGGTGTCCGGGCTCTCAGAAGGTTGTGTAAGGGTGCTTCAGTGCTTGCAGGGGTAGTATTTGATGTTGTCTCCCTCTCTTGACGCCGCTTGGCATATTAATGGACGCGGAACCACATGGGTAATGCGTGGAGGGGTAGAGAGACGTACTTTAAGCCCAGAAATCTCCCGCTCCCACCCTCCGCATGCGGCGTCAACAGCGCAAGGAAGCTTCTTCAAAACCTTACCCAAGCGGCTAAGCCTTCTTGAAGCAAACCCAATCCTCTGGTTACGACACGTAGAAGAGCAATCCCGCATACTCTGCAATACATTTGTTACGGTTGAGAAGCGCCAAATAGACATCAGCAAAAAAATACCCTGCGTCTGGTACGTCAGCGTAGCGTCCTGAGTTCCGTGGCAACGTCCGCTCACATCCCCTGCGTCCTGAGTTGCGTTGCAACACCTGCCCACATCCTATTTGGCCTGGCTTGCGGTGCCCCCTTCTTTCTCTCCTGATGCAACGTAGCCTGATACGAGCGTCCTGAATACGCCAAGGCTCCGCTTCATGTTACTTATTTCTCCTGATGCATCTAGCCTGGTTTTGGGTCTTCCTTACGTCTATAAGGATAATTAAATCGCTGCCGCTCCCAGTGTCAATTGGCGTCGGGAGCAGTAGCTCTTTCTCTTCTGTGGGCCGGTAATCTACTAAACAGCCAGCATCGTGATTTATTTGATCTTATGATTCTACAGAATGCTTTGTATATACAGTGGTAGATTCTATACTAAGATCCTCCCGCATCGCCGACGCCAATGGGAATCGCAAATTCGTTCTATGAATTCCAGATCCCTTAATAAACCTCGTTAAATGTTCTCAGATCAATCCGGCTGTTGACAATCCAGCGCCGTTCCGCCTCCGGTATCAGGTGGGCGAGGCCCAGAATCCTCCCTATGTCCACTACAGTAAACACACTGGCATCCTCCTTAATTTGAACTGTAACTAGGTCATGCACGTCGGATAGAGGCCCAGAGTTGCCAGCACTCGCGAACTGAACGCCGGCGAGCCGGCCCACTGAATTCTCGTATCTGTAGTCCCTGATTTTGAAGAGAGCAACGAGCTTGGCTGAAAGACGGCCTCTGAGCACACCGTACATCTGTTCCATACCAGCCCTCACCCAAACCCAATTGTTGCGACTCCTCTGATTCCTAAAGTGTAGTGCCCCAGTGCATTGTGCGCGGTGGATGTCGTATACTTCGGATTCTTGGAACGCTGGAACAGGGATTTCGACTTGTGTCAGTAGCTCAACTGGAAGTGATCCAAGTATCGCTGGGTCTTCAGGAAGTCAGCGCTCAGGCGGTAGATTATACTGGCTAAATCGTATCAATTCACAACATACAATCTGAAAGGGAACGCCTGAGACCCTGGAAAAATGATCCAGGTTGGAAACATCGTCCCGGCGTCCTTCAAGGATTCTCTTATGGTTGATCAGCTCCGGATGGGGGCTACTTGTCATATCCAAATGTTGCAAGAGGTCAGGAGAGAGAACACCACCGCAACGCCAGATAGATGCCAAGTTCAATAGTCTTATTCGGATTGCATGCTGATGACTATAGCTGTGCACGATTTGACATGAGGCATCGTTCTTATTTGATTGCCACCATCCATTCTTGATTTGTGTCTTATGCGCAAGTTCAGCGGTCTCGGTCGAATACATCAGAATATAGCCAAATTGGCGTATATGATCAGAAAAGTGACTTAGCAGATGTATCTTGATAAAGTTGAAATGCGATTCACTATAGATCATGTCTATACGTCGCTCATTCTCTTCTTCCCGGTCTGCATCCAGGTTCCGGCGCCGTTTCGAGGGTGCGATGCGCTCGCTTGTCTGAGCCCTGTGATGTCGCAGCTCCCTTCGTTGCTCATCAATCTTCGTCCCTGTGCCTTTTGTTACTCAATACTCTAAAAAGATATCCTTCATCTGGTGAAACCTGTCCAGATAATCTTCCATATAAGCGATTGTTTCTGACGTGTGACTTCGGTACTGCGCCATCATATTGAAGTCAGCAAGTGCCTTGACGCATTCGAGAGCATGCTTGAACAGTATAACTTGGGCACTCCCGGGCTGACGCAGCGCCACAGCCAGAACACCCAAAGTTCAGCGCCCCAGATTTCTCATCTCCTTCCCTTGCCACTGTGTAACCTTGTGGTATCCTTTTTTAGGTACTAGGAATCCTGGGTAGGGCGGTAATGTCTTTCAAACTTCGTCCAATGCATCAAGTTGTCCGTGCTTCTTCAGAAAGCCCTGTATCCAGTCCATCATGTGCTTGAATATTCCAAGATAAACGGTATGGAGCATGTCTGGTTTGTGTAGATCAGACGGCGAAACCCGGGGGAGCCCGTAAAAAATAATTTGACCAAAACTAATTCCAAGACTAGCAGGTGTGATGTCGTGGTCCGTTTCTGCGATCCGGTTTCCATCTTTGAAACATTGATATCTTGTGTAATCTCGAACTGGATAGACTTTGGTATTGGATTCCAATTCTCCCGTGGGCACCTTACATCTAGGACTGACGTTGGATTTTATTCTGTGCAGAGCGACATTTTCCATGTGGTCCACAATCCACCCAGCCAAGATTGGGAAGCACCTCTGAACCTTCCCATCGGCACAATCAATTGGTACGCCATCACGTGCCGGGTCTTGCAGAGGCGATAGGATGAATTCGTATACATCTCGTAGAGTGTCGGCATTGATTTGTCTCTGGTGTTGATCTGCCTTGGAGGACTTTGATTGTTTTGGGGAAATAGGCAATAATGCGACAAGTAGAACTGCCCTTGATGCAGGGCTGTTGCGCCGGGTGGAGGGAAGATTTCCGAGCGTAAGATATACTAGCCACACTTTCTTGTTACCTGAGAAGTTCGTGAGATGCGTCTGATCTGACAACCCTATAATCGGAATAAAGGTGGCACCGTGTAGAAGTGTTTCCTAGAATCCGTAAGCTATTGTCTGGTTCAAAAGGGTTAGGACACAGTACTTGAACATCCTACCACCAGTCCGCCGTGTACATTTCTGCATATATCCTTTGTCCACTTGGGTCGTATTCACGGTACGGCGCGTAAATGAAGTCAGCTCAGTAGGCGATCTGGCGCAGTAGATATCTGACGCAATCTAGGATGTTGCGATAGAAGAATAGTAATATTCGCTTGCCATCATCAACCTGTCCTTCGTACCATTGGACATATGTACTGTGAGGATCCAATACACGGAGGTGGTTCTCAAGTGTATGTATAGAGCTATACCCGGCCAATGGTGCATCACCAAGGCCACTCGAGAAGTATTCATTGATTTGTGACTTAGGTACTTTACCCTAGATAAACCATGACACTAGCTTGAAACCATACATACTAGTGAATGGCGACCATGTATCCTGACACAGATTGCTGTCTTCTTGCTCAAAACACTTGACCTCTCCGATAGAAGAACTGGGGCCTTCATAAATGGTGGGTTTACTGGGTAACACACTTGAAGGTTCATTGAGTATGTCTGTATCAGACTCGTGACCGATGTTATTGAATGTATCGTACTCTTGTCCGGTGGGTGCAGGATCAAATTCGTAGTCTGAATCTGGGCCTTGATGCCCATCGTGGCGCTTTATGTCACTTTCATTCTCACTATTAATCGCAGTTGAACAAGATTGTACTGTAGATGCTAGGACGATATCCAGATTGCCATGCGCATTTCGCAGGTGCTTCTCATATGCACCAGACCGGCTGTATTTCCGTCGGCACAATGGACATTTGTTAGGCATGGGGGGGTTCATCTCAGATTGTCTCGTCGGCTTTGTGTAGTTTCCAGGATAAGTCAATCAGGGGTGATGTCAACATCGCGTGTGGATCGCGCGTAGGGTCAAGCGGCCTGGACAATCTAAACTATATTGTGTCTTTAGAATTGGTTAGCATGAACGTCACGTAGCGCTGGCTTTGCTTGTTTCAGGATCTTGAACATGGTCCGAGAATTTCATGTTTAAATGCCTGTGTCTTTATTCAGTTTCATGTATTCAAGTTGAATCTGATAATGGGGGTCCTGTCGTAGAGCGTCAGATTGAGGCTTTGTAATCAATTGGTAAAAATACTTGAATCTTTCAACCGCCCTATAGGATCACCGAGTTTTATATATAGTGGGAACAGATCCACAGAGGGGAACTTCATACCAAGAATTATCTGCCTCTCAGAACTTCCACTATATCCACAAGACGCACATCACTAGTCTCCGAAATTTAATAAATCTATATGAACTGAAAGTCAATCGATATGGCACAGAATATGAACAACATACAATACACTCTGATGCCAGCCGGCGGGCCGCAGCAGGCACCAGCAGGTGAGACATATCAACTTCCTGCCAATTCTCTCATTGGAGAAATCTCTCATCGAAGCACGGACAGGGGAAAAATAAGTGAGCATAAGTTGTCAATAGGTATCCCGGCAGGTGACATAGGTGACTCCATATACAGTACATGGCAGGACACTGTGAAGAATCAAATATTAGCCAGGGGTTATCTTACAGATCTTCACTACTTCCCAGTCGTAGAATTCCAGCAAATCATCGCCAGCGTCAGGCGATTGAGACCTGCCTGCGATGCACTCGCCACTGTGTTGGCAGTGAACGACATTCCTAGGATGCAGGAGGTTGACGAGGCTGTCGTTCAACTGGTTAAGGACTGTGGTAAGAAGTTGACTAACACAATCAAGAGGCCAAATAAGCCGTTTCCACAGGTGCCCGGGGTCCCTCCGGCGCAGGTCAGAGTCTCAGACATGTTACTCCCTGCTAATGCCCCGCCGGGAGCCAGTGGGGTCTTGCAACAGCTGTGCAGAATGCAGGCGCTGGGCCCCCAAATGCTCCACCAGCCAGTGTACTTGGGCCAGCTCAAATCCAACCTCCTGCCCCGGCTGCTGGTCCATACCAAAACCCTCCTCCCCCGCCGAATCCCCAAGGGTCAATCCAACTTCCTTTGCTAGCCTCTGGAAATCCTGGTCTGTCAGGAAGTGCTGGGCAGAATGTGCCTCCTCCCCCAGCGATGCACCCTCTCAAATTTTGGTTGCGCTCGTCTGGTAGCATACTCAAAATATCAGGTGCTGCTCTGGCTAATAACCTACAACAAATGTTTCCTCAGGTCCTGGTGAATAACACGCCACTAAACAATCCTCCTAGACAGCCGGTGGTGCAATCCAAATCCAGGCTCCCGTGCCCAATCCCTAAGGGCCAAACCAAGCTCCCTTGACAGTGTCTGCAAATGCTGGTCCGTCAGGAAACCAAATCCAGGCTCCCCCGCCAAATCCCCAAGGGCCAAACCAAGCTCCCTCAACAGCGTCTGCAAATGCTGGTCCGTCAGGAAACCAAATCCAGGCTCCCCCGCCAAATCTCCAAGAGCCAAACCAAGCTCCCTCAACAGCGTCTACAAATGCTGGTTGGTCAGGAAACCAAATCCAGGCTCCCCCGGCAAATACCCAAGGGTTAATCCAACCTCCCTCGACAGCGTCTGCAAATCCTGGTCCTTCAGGAAGCGCAGCGCAGAATATGCCTCTCCCGGTGCTTCCTCCTGTGATAGTAAGGTTGCATTCGTCAGGCGTGAAAATCCCCAAAAAGGGTGATCCCCTAGTGAATAACCCTCCGCAAATCCCACAAGCCGCCCCCTTAACTATTCCTGGTACGCCTGGGCCGGCAAATTATGATGCCTTGGTAATTCGCCATGCGCAAAATCAGTCTGTTGTAAGACAAGCTGTGCCACATCTGTCAGATATAGGGCAAATAAGTAAGTGATTTTTGAAATTATCTATATGATTTGTGTGGTGACTTACTGACACATGAGATACAGACTGGAGCGCTCTACTTGGATGGCCACGGGCGCTGCGCATTGTTTGGCAATGACATCCGGTTGATAGTGACGCTCCACAACTCAATTATTGCATTCTGTACTGGCGTTATCCGCATATCAATGGTGTGGATTTTGCAGAGCTAAATTCGTATGATATTGGGGGGTTGTCATCGGCAATTTTAAGGTGTGTACCCTCGGATAGCATTCACTACATATTCGGCGCTATGGGCGAAGGACGGCGCAAGCCTCGTGAAGACCCTTCGCATGCGTTACATTATACGAATTATATTTTCATCCAGTATGACGAAGACGTACGTACCTGGCTCCTGTCGAATCAAGCTAACGAGGACCCGCTTGACGTCCTTGTCAATTGTCATCATCCAGCGACGCAAAGGAGACCACCTACACCTCCTGAGCCGAGACACAGATACCAAGCACCAGATGCTGTCTCGAATTGGTCAAATGCAGCAGCAGGACATAATGTTAACCCTGGATGTCAACAGAACACCAAGGCTAATCCCATGAGCCGTACAAAGGCCAGTGAATCTCAAAACCCACAAGACTCTCCCCTTTCTCTTCGGGGATGGTTGTAACGACCCTACGATAAGTAGCTACAATAACTACTACCTTAGCCCAAATGGTATACCACGTGGTAACCAGAGGTGGTATGGTCTCGTATACTAATAGCTGGTTAACCTAGGACTAAGTCTAGGGAATGATTGAGTAGCCTTGGGTACTCTATTAGGCACGGTAAGCTTTCAGGAGAACATTGACATAAGGTCAAGAGAATCATGGGAATGTTACACGGACCTCCAAGACGAATTTTGTGGTCAACTGGAGGACTACCGGAGTGGTTAATGGCATAAGAGGACAAAGTTACCCTACCTTGGGAATTTGGTCATTATGCCCAGGGACCCCAGTTACCCTACTAAGGAGTCCAAGTTACCCTACCTTCACCAGCAAAGTCATCCTAGAACTTAGAGGTTGATTGCCTCATATTCTATAGGCTCTTAGGTGTTCTTGGGCACACACGCATCTGCACGGGGAGGCTACACGCCTGTATAAGGGTGGCCCGAACATACTATTGAACTTGGGCGGGTTTAGCTAACACCCCCCTCAGGCCCCAGCGTTGGGACGGCGCGTCATAGGCAAACGGCTGCATAGTTGCTTGTTTGCTAGTAAAAAGAGGTCATTAGAGCGGCTGCTGTAACACCATATACGTCGTCGCCCTCCGTTTGACTGAATGTCGTTCACAGGATATATAAGGGAAATATAGGTAACCGCCAAAATGGAGGTCGCCCATATATGGTCTCTTGGGCACCTAGGAGTCTATTCTAACCTACGGGTAGTAGGGTAGTCTTCCTAGTGGTACTCAGGTAGTCTCAGAAGACCAGGGTGCTTTCAAGACAAATACCTCAGTAACCAGCCCGGACCTTCTCCCCTTGATTCGTAGCATTACTATGCGTTGTTATTGGACTCTAGAGGTATGAGTCTTATCACGGTAGAGTATGTCCCGAGAGGCTGGCTATGGGTAGTGCCCACTTAGCCAACCATCGGCTACATCTCACCGGGGGAGCTTGCATGTCAATTTATCACATTGGATTGTTGAGTAGATTAAATGATAGACTGCATAGCTTGTATAGACGAAACTGCCACTGGGCCAGTGAGTCCACCACCTAGGTATTGACTCCATCAGCAAAAAAACGATTTACGTCCGGCGGACGCGACCCGCGTCCGGACGGATTGCGTCCGCCCTATGCGTCCCGTGCGCCCTGACCGTCCGCCGGATGTTTTTTCTCATCCCATGCGCCAGGTGCCTCCCACCGCCCGTAG
>Ga0307509_10002188_pt1 | contig 32075 bp, 31 predicted proteins | sample 10_EM_MG_FD_202245 | JGI IMG/M metagenome (GOLD analysis project Ga0307509, IMG submission 202245) | Populus trichocarpa ectomycorrhiza microbial communities from riparian zone in the Pacific Northwest, United States - 10_EM | ecosystem: Host-associated > Plants > Roots > Unclassified | place...
GTAGGGAGAGGAAACATCATCAAAAGAAGACGAAATCCATCAACCCAGAGTGAAGAAAGCCCAAAGGGATGAACCTAAGGGAAGGGGAGTGTAGAGGAGGTATGACTCCACCCCCTAGAGCAAGCTCTTGGCGGGGGGTGGAGAAAAGAAAAGTGGTGATAATCTCGTGGTGTTGAGATTTCAATCGCCGGGTGTGTAGAGGAGACGGAGGATGCTGTCTTTGTACATTAAACAAATGCATATGATTCAAAAAAAAGAAAGAAAAAAGAAAGAAAAAAAACAAAAGAAGGTCACAGTTGTTAGGTGTGGGATGAGCACAGCTGTGCATTTGCCCTGATAGAAACAATTAATAATCGAGATTCAATAAAAGAAGAAAGATTACACAGGAGTTAGACACAAACCATCTCCCCTACACCTCTGGCGATTGAAATCTCAACACCAGAGAAATCATGGTGGGTTCCACGACCATCCCCTCTCCTTCCCCTTGATGCCTCTTGCCTAGGGGAGTGATGCTACCACCCATCTTCTCCCTTAGGGGTCTACCCCGTCCTCCACGGGATTCTTGTTCCTGTTCATTGTTGACTCCTGCTCATGAAGTTTAGTTCTCCCCCGTTAACCCGCACTTCCTTTACACCTCGCTTAGGCTTTGCACGGTCGGCATTCCCTCCTCTTCCCTCACGATCGGCGCTGGGCTTTCCAAGCTGTTTGCAAAGTACCTTTCCCGCTCGCTTATATTGTCCTGTCGGGGAACACTTCGGTTAGTAACTTCAGGACCTCATCTTGGTTTCGCATTCAGAAAAGCATCGGCCGCGGTTACTCTAGTCGCTCGTCTCAAGTGTCTGGAAGTCCTTCATCCTCCCATCCTCCTTCCGCTACCTTCTTGGTCTTCGTCCCGTTGCCCGGTTACAGCTACTCCCACTCCCCCTCTTCCCACCTCCCCAGCTGGCACCTTACTGCCCCCTTTTCCACCGTCGTCCTTCTGTCCCTATATAAAAACCCGCCTCGCTTACGTCCGTCCTCCTCGTCGTCGCTAATGCCGTTTTGGCACACCAACCAGGGACCCTTCAACTGATTCTCCACTGCCCGCTTTTCCATGCTGCCTTCAGGCATCGCTTCGTTCCCCGGCACCGCTCCGGTGCGCAGGTCCATACTTTCATTTCCTAGCTCAGGCTGATACACGTCACTTATCAGACATAATTTTCCTTTGTTAGGGGTTCATAAATTCACTTTGTTCACCTTGATGGTTTTTGTAGATGTCACTAAGGGTTCTCTACTCCTTCCTGCTTGTTTCTTTCCTTTCTACTTCCTTCGGGTATATGTGTATAATCGCAGGATTTGGTTGGGCAATAGGCGAGATGTGCGGTTGGTCTCATACCTGAAGGACTTGGGGGTTTGGATGTGTAACGACCCTACGATAGGTAGCTACAATGACTATCACCTTAGCCCAAATGGTATACCAAGTGGTAGGTAACCAGAGGTGGTATAGTCTCGTATATATATTATACAAATGGCTGGTAAACCTAGGATAAGGCCTAGGGAATAGTTGAGTAGCCTTGAGGTACTCTACTAGGCAGGGTAACTTTTCGGGAGAACATTCGCATAAGGTCAAGAGAATTATGGGAATGTTACACGGACCTCCGAGAAGACTTCTGTGGTCGACTGGAGGACTTCCTGAGCGGTTAAAGGCATAAGAGGGCAAAGTTACCCTACCTTGGGAATTTGGCCATTATGCCCATGGGTCCCAGTTACCCTACTGAGGAACCCAAGTTACCCTACCTTCACCGGCAAAGTCATCCTAGAACTTAGAGGTCAATTGCCTCACATTCCATGGGCTCTTAGATGTTCTTGGGCACAGACGCATCTGCGCGGGGAGGCCCCACGCCTGTATAAGGGTGGCCCGAACATACTATTGAACTTGGGCGGGTTTGGCTAACACCCCCCTCTGGCCCCAGCATTGGGACGGCACATCATAGGCAGACGGCTGTGTAGTTGCTCGTTTGCTAGTTAAAACAAGTCATTGGAGCAGCTGCCGTAACACTGTATAAGTCGTCGCCGTCCATCCGACTGAATGTCGTTCGCAGGATATATAAGGGGAGTATGGGTAACCGCCAAAATGGGGGTCGCTCATATATGGTCTCTCGGGCATCTCGGAGTCTATTCTAGCCTACGGGTTGTAGGGTAGTCTTCCTAGTGGTGCTCAGGTAGTCTCAGAAGGCCAGGGTGCTTTCGAGACAAATACCTCAGTAACCTGCCCGGACCTTCTCCCCTTGATTTGTAGCATTACTATGGGTAGTTATTGTACTCTAGAGGTATGAGTCTTATCACGGTAGAATATGTCCCGAGAGGATGGCTATGGGTAGCGCCCACTTAGCCAACCGTCGGCTACATCTCACCGGGGGAGCTTGCATGTCAATTTATCACATTGAATAGTCGCCTAGATTTAATGATAGACTGCATAGCTTGTATAGACGAAACTGCCTCTGGGCCAGTGAGTCCACCACCTAGGTATTGACTCCAGTTGTTGTCATAACAGCTAGCCACTGGTATGACTTCAATAGGCAGAGTTTTTCCACCTGCGGTTGTATTGGAGATGCATTGCAGAAACTCATATCCTATTGACGGAGTTAAGTGTACCCGAGTTGGTCCGACACTTCCGGCAGGATAAATCCTGATGGAGGGTAGACCTCGGACAGACCCTGAGCAGGACAGGGTGCTCGCACATGGTCGGAAGTAGTGGTGAATGTCAAAGGCTTAAATCTGATATCTACTTAAGTTTAAGTGTTTGGCATTCTACTTCGACAACCAACTTTTCCTCGAGAGAACTAAATTGAGTGAAGCTTCGCGCTTAACTATATTATGTTTCACCGTTGATTCTTCTGAATTATTTTACCTCATCTTTTTCTTCTACTTTGAGTGCTTGGTGCGGTCGCAACCTTAGAGTTCACCTCTCTACAGGGTGCCCCCATTACAGGATGATTCTTTGGGTGAGGAGTATACGGTTTTTGTTGGCCATAGCGTTTAAGCTGAATGCTGTTTTTGTATCTTAAACAAATGCATATGATTCAAAAAAAAAAGTAAAAAAATAAACAAAGCTCACTGTAGTTAGACATCCTTCGTCTCCTCCCCACCTCCAGCAATTGAAATCTCAACACCATGAGAAATCATGGTCCCCTCCATCCACCCCCCTCTCACCAGAAACGCCACACTGCCTCTGTCTGTTGAAGCTACCTCCCTCCCCTCCTCTCTTCCCTTCTGATGATCAGGCTTGGCGAGCTTGTTCCTAGGGGTTGATTGAGTCTGCCTTCACCCCCTCTTCTCTGGGCTCGCTTAGGCAGCCCTCAATGGCCGGCAACCCCTCACTCATGAAGGGTTGGTCTTTAGTCTCAGTTGATTGGTAAAGTAGTTGTCCCGGTGGCACTGCTCTCTGCTATTGCACTATCTTCTTTGTCCTCTGCCAGTACGGTTGTACCTTTCGTAATATCGTGACCCTGCCTGCGTCGGGCCTCCTCGCACTTCTCGTGTCAGTTATCCCTCCGTCCTCCACCCTCCCCCCCCACCCTCTGCCCACCTCCCTCCCCGACCTTTGGATCGGCTGGCACTCTACTGCTCATGGCTCTACACCCACCATCAGACCTCTGTTCCCTCCTGATGTTCTCGGACAAGGAGAGCATGTTAAACCTTCTGTCTGGGTTCTGTTTCCCGAAATAGCTGCCCGGATCGTCTTCCGGCTCCCACAAGCCTTCCTTCGTTTGGCGGCATTCTCTCGAACTCGGTTGCTCTTCCTGAGCCGTGGCTGGCGGGGTTGTATGCCTCCGTGAGCTTTTCTCCCCTCAAGTGTCCCCGAGACCCATCATTCTGGAGTCCCTATTCCTTCAGGAGCTGGGCCCAGTGGGGCATCATTATGGTTTAGCTTATAGGTTGTTTGACTTGGGGGAGTGGGTTTGTTTTCCTTTGTTGGGTGTGTCTACTATTGGCTGGGGATGTTTTTCTTTTAGGCTAGGCTTTCGCGGGGGTTTTTGGTTTATGGCTTTTAGGCCAGCTTTCTCATCTCCTTGTAGTTTTTACCCATAGCACCAGGTGGGGGTTTCTCTGTCGGGCAGGGTCTGAGGGTTTTAGCTTGGAGGTGGCAGGATGGACTGTAGTTGAAGGTTTTGGACTATGTGGTCCACGCTTCGTTGAAAGTCTGTTGTACCTAGGACTGTGGGATGAGCACAGGTGTGCATTTGCCCTGATAGAAACAATTAATAATCAAGATTCAAAAAAAAAAAAAAAAAAAACAAAGGTCACAGTAGTTAGAGCTCTTCACGCAATCATCTAAGTAATACACCACTCAGATACTGGGGCGAGGGCCAAGCCCACTGACAGTGAGCTTCCAAAGGTGCAATATGTTCGAGAAACCTAATGCCCTTATCTTTATACTACCTCGCTTGTATGCGAGAACTCTATTCCTACACGATATGACTTCCTATGATCACTACACCTACGACGAACGCAAGATGTTAGTCTATAACGATAGACTAAGTAGGCTTAGTAGACTATATCAATAGTCTATGATAGGCACGATAGTCGTTTCCCGTTACGAACACCGGAAGGGAAGGCTGCTTTGTTACATTAATACTTGGTGAATGTATAGTGTGTTTTGTCTCACAAGTGATAATCTGGGATGGGGAGGATACTATGGAAAGTTTAATAGTATTAATTAGCTTATACTGATTGCTATTAGAGACAGATCATTGAAGAAGCGGAGGGGGAGAAAGACGAAAGCGAACATCATCAAGAACCCAGAACAGGACAAAAGAGATACCGTCTTATAAGCCCTTCCACCAGTGATACAATCTGCCAACTACATGAGGATGGTGGATTGACCTATCATTGGATTCACCAAGAGTTCAATATACCTCTCGGGAGTATTTACCGTCTCATTCATGGGAATGGAACAACCAATTCAACCACCAGTAGCCAGTATAGACGCAAGCCACTCTTTACGCCCACAGTTAGAAGTCGCCTTATCAATACTGCGACTGCGAGTGCCTATAACTGTCATCTCCCATTAGCGGAGGTTGCCAAGCTAGCCAATATCAAAACATCCAAGCGGTTCTTGCGCCGTATTTTTCAAAGCGAAAGCTATAACCGGCATATCGCTAGAGTAAAGCCTTTTCTTACAACCAAAGCTAAGGAGAATAGACTTACCTGGGCTACTGATTTTGCTGATTGGACAGCGGAGAACTTCAGTAATGTGATTTTTTCTGATGAAGCAGCCTTTAATTACGGCAAATTATCCGGCACTATATGGGTTACCTGTAAGCCTGGGGAAGAATACACAGAAGATTGCCTCGTCTCAAAATTCCAAAAAACCTATGACAATAATGGTCTGGGGTGCAATTTGCAGCAATCAAAAATCTACCCTAATCGTCTGGGAAACCGAAAACTGAGGAAAGGTTTCATCCCAAACCTACCTCGATCATGTCATATATCCCATTCTGTTCCCTTGATCGCAGCAGCTATGTCAGCAAGGAAGTTATTCTGGCTATGTATACTTTCAGCTGAATGGTGCCCCCGCTCACACCGCGAAAAAATAAAGGATGAACTTACCCGAATTGGCATTGGTTAATATATTTTCCCATGGCAAGCGACCTCTTCCGATATGTCCCCGATCAAAGAAGTTTGAAAAAGAATGAAAAGCAACATCACCGGCCGAAATCCCCGGCCTACCACCATTCCCGAGCTACCCCACGCAATTTTGGAGGAATGAGATTCTCTTACCCCCGAAGTGATTTCAAACTATACAGGGTCAGTACCAGAACAGATCTCTGATCTTATTGAAGCCAGAAGGGGACATACGAAGTGGTAAATGATATTTTTTCCTCCATCATCGGTAATGTACCTGCACTTTAAGCAACTTCGAGTTTTTATTATGCTAAATCATATACAGGAGAAAGCCATAAGATTAGTTTATAATGAGTCAAAATTGTAATTGTTACTGGTAGTTTAACAGAGGTATGCAAGAATGAATGCCTACTATGCGATGCTTTAAATTGATTTATTGTTGAATTATTTGAGTGCTTGATTTCTTTCATGGTTGCATCCTTGTTTTCTTACTTGCTTTACTTATTCGCTTGTATCCTTGATTACTTGCTTGGTTCTTACCTTTTTAGTTTGATTATCGAGTTATTCATTCATTCTACTTGTCTTTTTTTTTCTTCCTTTCATTTACTTATTTATTTGTTCGTCTGTTTATTTGTTTATGTATTTATTCAGTTAGTCAGTTGATTGGTTGTTTATTTGTTCAGTTGTTTATTTATTTGATTATTCCTTATTTATTACTTCGTTCCCTTTTTCATTCTTTTTCTTATTCTGCTCTTCTCCTTCTTCTTCATTACTTCTCCTGTGCTTTCTACAGTTCTCTTCTCTCCTCCTTCCTTCCTTTTATCATTTTTTCATTTATTTATTTACTTCTTCATTCATTTTTTTCATTCGCTCATTCACACATTCATACATTTGTTTCTTCTTTTATTCGTTTATTTATCTATTTATTTCTTCATCTCTTCATTTATTTATTTATTTATTTGTTTATTCAATTATTCATTCATTTCCTTATTCACTTATTCATTCCCTTACACATTTACCTATTCTTTCATTCACTTATTTATTTATTTATTTATTCTTTCATTTGTCCCTTTTTGTTATCTGCTTATATGCTTTATTTTTCACCTTTACCACACAATCATTCAATTATTTGATGTTGTATTATTTGGTTTAATCAAACTTTACACTCTTTTCCTTCTAGCGTGCACATTTGTAGAGGTACAGTAATTGGTAACTGCTCCGGGATTTTGACTTCGTACCCTGCCGATCTTGTTCCAAAATGTTAATCGCCCGATTGCCGAGATTCCCTGTTCCTATCCCTGTTTTGCTCAATTTTTACTTCCATCTCCAAGTACCGTACTGTACAGGTGTGGGCGAGGGCATGGAATAGGGTAGTTGAGAATACCGGAGAGCCAAATTTGGCGGTTCCTATTGTCACGGGGGCACCCTATAGAGAGGTGAACTCTATGGTTGCAACTGCACCAAATTCTCAAAGTAGAACATAAAGATGAGGTAAAATAATTCTGAAGAATCAACGGTAAAACTTAATATAGTTAAGCTCGAAGCTTCGCTCAATTTAGTTCTCTCGAGGAAAAGTTGGTTGTCCAAGCAGAATGCCAAATGCTTAAACTTAAGTTGATATCAGATTTAAGCCTTTGACATTCGCCACTTCTGCGACCTTGTACGAGCACCCTGTCCTGCTCAGGGGTTGTCCGAGGTCTACCCTCCATCAGGATTTATCCTGCCGGAAGTGTCAGACCAACTCGGGTACACTTAACTCCGTCAATAGAATATGAGTTTCTGCAATGCATCTCCAATACAACCGCAGGTGGAAAAGCTCTGCCTATCGAAGTCATACCAGTGGCTAACTGTAATGACAACAACCGGAATCACTACCTAGGTAGTGGACTCACTGGCCCAGTGGTAGTTTTGTCTATACAAGGTATGCAGTCCATCATTTAATCTACGCGACTACCTAACGTGATAAATTGACATGCAAGCTTCCTCAGTGAGATGTAGCCGATGGTTGGCTAAGTGGGCGCTACCCATAGCCAGCCTCTCAGGACATGCTCTACCGTGATAAGACTCATACCTCTAGAGTCCAATAACAACCCATAGTAATGCTACAAATCAAAGGGAAATGGTCCCGGCTGGTTACTGAGATATTTGTCCCGAAAGCTCCCCGGCCTCCTTCGACTACCTAAGTACCACTAGGAAGACTACCCTACTACCCGTAGGTTAAGATAGACTCCTAGATGCCGGAGAGACCATATATGGACGATCGCCATTTTGGTGGTTACCCATATTCCCTGTATATATCCTGCGAACGACATTCAGTCGGACGGACGGCAACGACTTATACGGTGTTATGGCAGCTGCTCCAATCACATCTTTGAACTAGCAAACGAGCAACTACACAGCCGTCTGCCTATGACGCGCCGTCCCAACGCTGGGGCCAGCGGGGGGTGTTAGCAAATCCCGCCCAAGTTCACCAGCATGTTCGGGCCCCCCTCATTCAGGCGTGGGGTCTCCCACGCAGATGCGTGTGCGCCCAAGAACATCTAAGAGCCCATAGAATGTGAGGTAATCGACCTCTAAGTTCTAGGATGACTTTGCCGGTGAAGGTAGGGTAACTTGGGTTCCTCAGTAGGGTAACTGGGACCCATGGGCATAATAACCAAATTCCCAAGGTAGGGTAACTTTGCTCTCCTATGCCTTTAACCGCTCAGGAAGTCCTTCAGTCGACCACAGAAGTCGTCTTGGAGATCTGTGTAACATTCCCACAATTCCCTTGATCTTATGCGAATGTTTTCCTGAAAGGTTATCCTGCCTAATAGAGTGCCTAAGGCCACTCTACTGTTCCCTAGGCCTTGCCCTTAGGCGAACCAGCATTCTTGTATACTAATATACTAGACCATACCACCTTTGACTACCTCTTGGTATACCATTTGGGCTAAGGTGGTAGTTATTGTAGCTACCTATCATAGGGTTGTTACACCTATATGGGAGGCTTGGCAGAACCTATAAGAAGCTTTTTCTTCTGTACTTAGACTAGGACGCGCATACATATCCAGACAACAGACAACCACAACGGAAAATTCTTTCACCTCTTGTGACGTGTCAGTTTCCGGGTTTGGCAGGGGGGATCACCCAATCAACGCCCATGGAGCCTATCTCACGATGGCTTTATGTCTTTGGGATTTGGGCTGGTTTTGCTTGTTTCTACCTTGGAAGTGCAGGTTTGGTCTTTTGATCATCCTGGTATCGGGACATGGGAGGAAGGGATGGTACAATGTTTTCCATGCTGGATGGAGGGTCAGCGTCATTCCTTGCAGCTTGCGGTTATTGAAAATCGGGTTCCTACTCGAATTTGTGATCCGTTGACTGTCAGTTTGGCTCGCACGTTCTTTTTATCATGGAATGCCGAGGAAACTTTGGTCTTCTGTGGACGATACACCTCCATTTAGTCCCTCTTTACCGTCGATTTACGGTTGTGAGGCCTCTTTGTTGAGGCTTGTGGAGCTGGTGGTGGAGGGGGTGGCTGATCAATTTTTCCCCGCTGTGGCTGGGTTATGCGTGGGTGGCTGGTGTGAAGCTGTGGTGTGGCTGGGGTACCCTTTGGGCGAACAGCTGGTGTGGATTTCTTTTGTTGGGTTGCGTGACCGGTTTGCTGGAATGGAACCTCATGTTGGCTAGCATGTTGTTCGTGTTAGTGTTTGATGGACGTTATGGAGGTGGATTTCGTTTGTCACACCCTGGTTGAGTGGTTTTATTTGAAGATTGCTGTGTTGTTAGTCAGATGCTCGGGGTTTCCTATGCGTCGCGTGGGTAGTACTTTCCATATGTACTACCGACTAGGCGGGATGGGCTGGCGTACCCCATGGAACATACTGCTGGAGGTGGCCGTATGCCTGGATTGGCGGTGTCTCCTGGTTAATAAATTTGATGATTTCACTCCACACTTTCTTCTTTCCATCTCAATTGGTTCCAGTGTTTCAGCCTTCATCCATACCTTGTGCAGCCAATTAGGAAATTTATCGTTGGGTCACCTTCCAAGCAATATAATATCGGGAATAGTCAAAGGTCACATACCCCGGAGGAGATCGGATTCAGCATGCGCGACACACCATCCACAACAAACGGGTCGTAGGATTCTAGCCCGACACCGGTACTCGTAATGTCCTGACGTTTGTGAACAGGACCACTATTGCATGATGCCAAGATCCGGGCAAAAAAGCTGAATTTTGGGTGTATGCAATAGCAGTTGTGTTCACAAACGTCAGGACATTACGAGTACTCGTACTGTAAAATAACGCATACGGTGATGCCGAAGGGGGGGGGAACCAACTTCATCCTGTAGATCAACTTGGCGATATCTAACCGGAAAAACAAAAGTCCAGGCCCGGAGGTGTGCCTGAGAGATGCTCGTCAGTAAAACCCAAAAGTACCCGCTCGCTGACGAAAGGAAGGAAGGAACACAGGGTCAGGGTCACCCTCGATCATAAGGGTGCTCGAGTATACCCTACCGTACGGAGGGCAGACGAGAAAGCCTGTTCGGTACCAGCGAGTCTCGGACCCTTCCTACAGAATACCATCCAAGTTTTTTTATCCCAGCAAAAACGCAACGTTTCACTCACAGCCAGAAAATTAAATAAAAGATCTCCTGTTTAGGAAAAGGCTTAGGCAGCCATCCCGCCAAGCTGTGTTAATACCTTGCTTGGCACTAGAAGACATTGGTTTTTTACATAAATTGCATTTCTCTACCAGCTTTCTTTTGAAGCAAAAAAAATACTAATAAATACACCTAGGTCTCGCTTATTTTTAAAAAAAACATTTAATTTTTTAGAAATTTTTGTGATTGTGTTTTCTTGCCCAAAAGTTGAAGAAATATTTCCTTGGCTGTGAGTGAAATGTTGCGTTTTTGCTGGGATAAAAAAACTTGGATGGTATTCTGTAGGGAGGGTCCGAGACTCGCTGGCATTGAATAGGTTTTCTCGAGGGGGCGAGGGCAGAGGGCAGACGCTCGCCACGTTCCGAAGGGAATCACGTTACGCCAACGATCCCTTTAATCTCCATTCCTTCTGCAAGTCGCAAGAGAGAAAAATTTTCCAACGGCGAAGCTTCCCGCCTGAAGAAAGAAGAAAAAGAAAAAATAAGAAGAAAAACCCTTCTCTGTGTTACCAATTCAAGGAGGTAGCCTTGGTTCCTCTCACCCTCATACTGCCTTGGCGTAACTAAACCAATGTTACAATACACTCCTGCACATTACCAAAAAAAAAAAAAAAAAAAAACAGGATGAGGTTCATCCATCAGTCAGGTCACCTACCGGTATTATTGCGCTTCTGGCTCGCACTGTACGGTACTCGAGTACCAATACAAGCAGTCTAACCCATTACTAGCTAGCCTGAGCACATAACACACTGCTCCTCAGCCTAAGCCTTCGGACGATCACACACTCAGATACTCCAGTAAAGGCCTACTCCATGTATGATACCGTGCACACCATGCTACACACACCCGTATCCTGTAGAACCATCATTATATCCCAGACAGCAGTACTAGCAGCAGCAGCAGCAAGTTGAGCCCACTTCACTCCAACTACTCGAATAACTTTTTATATCATACATTACTTATCTATACATACATGCCCATTTCCCCATCCAACTAGCCAACCATCCAGCCCTGCGGTGAGGGCTCCTCTGAATCGGGCCGGACACAAAATGCACGTACAGTAGGTACCCTGCCATTTTTGGATGCCTTTTCCTCATTCAAACGCTCGACTGGACCATTTCGCCCAAAACCGCCGTACCTTTCCTCCTCTACCATCAGGCATATCTTACCCACCCTACTTGGGTTCATCGCTATTGAGGCTTGCTAAACGGCCTTTATTTGATATCGTACCGCGGCTGGCCGGGCTACAAACGCAATTGTACTCGAGTATTGAAAGTTAGCTTTTTTATTTCATTTTTATTTTTAGCTGCCGTGCCATCCTTCTGAACCTCTAGTGTACTGTACTGTACTCGAGTACTGTGAGCTCATCACCATGCTACGCACAAATATGACAATTCCGGAGCCGCCCTTTCCAGCCTCCGTCCCACCCTGGGGCCTAAATATACCTTACTTTCCTTCAAGTGTCTGCTCTGGAGCACCGGTAGCCAGGTCAGAGAGCATTCGCTACCGGTGGGGGTGCAAGTATTCCCATAAGACAATTTTTTTGAAGGCTTTAAATTCATTTATCCCGTGGAACACCATACATACTGGGCCGTATGATACCATAGGGCATAGCGTTTAGTGCACCTCACGGACAGTCGTCTATTGTCATAATCATAAAACCTGACGACCATAAAAACAATGTGGACGTTAGTCCACCATGAGCAAAAAACTACTTGTCCCAGAATCTCGCCCCAATGGTAAACCAACTGGGCCTTTTTTCTTTCTTTTCCTTTCCCTCCTCCCCTTTAGCCCTGCCCTGGCCACTGCCACCCCCAACAAACCCCTTGGCCAATCCCCAGAGCCGCAGCCCAACCTCTTGTAGCACATCTTGTACCACTCGAGTGATAGCCCATGAATCCTTCCTGTTCCTCAACCCAAGTTAACCAAATAATACCTTAAAAGCTGTAATAACCGAGTCTTGTGCTATGCCGCTGGGCTTGCCTCCTCTGGTAGGGTTTGGTGGTTTTTTTTTTTTGGCTTTTTTATGTATCTCTCTCTGAGGGCTGAGCAACTCTTTCCTTGCGGTGCTCTTCGCCCCCTTTCCCAGGCAGGGGGCTCTGAACTACTTGTACATAGTGCAAGACTCGATTATTATGGTTTTCATGGTAAAATAATGAAATAAAGGACGTAAGAGTCTACCACACTCAATCCCAACCTAGAAAAGCGAGGGGAGAAGAAGAAAATGAAGAAAAAGCAATAACTGACCTGGCATAGGCTCGAGCATTATCGTCACCATCGAGAATTTTATCAAGGCACAATGAACAGCATAATTATGTTGTGACAAGATGTATTCCAAGCGGGACGCAACCCGTTCGGGAGACTCAGACTCAAGATTAGACTTGGGAATATCCGAAATACTCCTACTGTCTGAGGAAAACCCCGAGTAGGGTAGGGCTCTACATCCTCTCGTAATGGTATAATAGATACAGCATTAATCATCATACCTATAGGTCCTTCCACTTAGTGCGCACTAATCCGATTTACCCGTGGGGAGGTTCGGGTGGCCTTGCTCGGCCCAATATATCTTGGGTGGCGGCCGGGCTGGTGTTTAATTCCCCATTCAACGTAAATGGCTTTATTCTGGCTTCGCTCTCGCTTTCACTTTCACTTTACTGATATCATACTGGGAGGGGGGGGGGCAAGCTCCTTTTCCTTTTTTCCTTTTTTCACCCTTTTGCAGGCACAGCCTCACGGATTATCTGGTTTGGGTTGGTTGGTTGGTCATGTGGGATCACTCGCTGAGGCGGGATTTTGTTTTGGGCCGGGGGTGGCTTTTGTTTTTGAGGCTTGAGGCTTTGTGGGGCGTTAACCTGGATGGGGTCGCGAGTGGCCACCTTCGCTGTCCTTTTTGTGAGTGAGCGAATAACTTCGTTTTGTTTCGCGAGTTGTGGCCGGTGGTTTAAGGCTGGTTGATTGGTCGGTCGGATCATAGTGAGAGTTCGCCTCCGCTTGTACAGTACGTTTATCATATGTACTAGTACGCGCGCTACAGATGGGGTGTACTCGAGTGGGCACAGTAAGCGTGATAAGTGAGCCCGGTATCGTGGGTGGATTGAAGTGTGGTCTGGATGGTCTACTCGAGTATGTACCCCGCCGTATGGTACAGTATTTGCCTTGGGGTGAGGTGCGCAATTGTTTGGCAAGTGAGCTTAGGCGCTGAGACTTTCGAGTTCTTGGATGAGACGGGTGTCTGGGGTGCGTGTGATAGGGGGGAAAGTGCCTTGCCTTGTGAGCGGGGGAGAAAAGAATTAGGTTACAGGCAGACAATCTATCATAAAATTTCCGGATCTAAGTTACCATGCACACGCCTCGGTTGACTTCAGGAACCAAAGGCACTCCTTTGACAAAAAGCAAAAATAGGAGGGGAAGAAGAGAAAAAGAAGTGAGAAGCGCACAAGGAAAAGCCCAATACGGTAGACAAGTACCGTATGATATTCTACAGGAGTTGCGCTCGCCGAGATTCACCTCCACCCTCCCCCTTTGCTTTTCTCAAATCCCATAATCACCTACCACCGAAAGTTGCCGAAAAGTGAAACAGGAAGGAAGAGGAAAAAAAAGGAAAGAATAGAAAAGACAGAAGAATTGCTTTTAATTCCAGAAATGGTCAAGCGAAAAATTAGAGGGTTCTTTCTGGGCACAATTGTTCTCTACAACCATCACTCCTACGGTTTGTGTACCCGTAGGCTCTGGAGTCTCGCTTCTGCAGCAATAACCTATCCAAAATATCATTAGTATGGTCCTCGTGAGTGTTGAAAAGCCATAGTTATGTCCAATACCTCAACAGCCTGCTGGACCTCCAAAAGCAATCTTGCCTCCTTGAGCCAATCTTTGGCCAGCACCCTAGCCCACCCACTAAGCTGATTCATTTCTCTAGCAGCATTGTCGATGTCCCCCTCCTCAAGGTAGGTCGCGGTTCTGGTCAAGATACTCTCCACGTCGTCCCCTTGGGCAAGTCCCTTCTTCCTAAAGAGAACCTTGCTCAAAACCCAACTGGCAGCATGACCGGCGACTCCGGCATCTTCTGGGAGTAGAGAGGCCTTTCGCACCTCATCGGAAACACGACGGAAACGGTCGATCAGCTGAGTAGGAGTTGAGACGCCCTTCTGGTATGCAAGAGGGTTGATGGAAGCAATAGCTGCCCGAACAACCTCGTCATCATCTGCCACTTCCTTTAAGGCGGCTAATTCCCGTAGGAAAGGCTTTGGCTGTTCGGGAGACTCGTATGCTGCTCTGACAGCTTCTAGTGCCACATGCATCTGCTGGGTCTTTAGGTTGGCATCAAGGATATCCGTCCAGGCAGCTGAGAGCTTTGTTAATTCTTCGACGGATCCGCTGAGCTCTTTCAATTTTCTAAGTCTTCCATTTCGCTCACTCTCGACCCTGTCCTCAATCTGCCGAATCCATTTTCTCTTCATTGCAATGGCTTGTTCAAGCAATTCGTTCCGTAGGCGGTGTTCAGCTACTTCACTAGAGCGTTGAAGCTCTGTGTGGAGTTTCTCCCGGTATGATTGAGCCATCTTCTCGCGTTCTTTCTCGAACTCTTCTCTCCACTTATGCTCAATATTTGTGATTTCGTCGTCTACATTCTTGAGCAAACCTTGGGCAGCGGTAGTAAATTCCAAGTCCTTCTCCTTTACGGTCTTCTCCAAGCCCTGCTTTATCGATGCAATTTGTGAACTCAAGTGGGAAAGTTCTGACTTGGCCGCAGCAATAACCGAGTTAAACACTTTAGGGGATTCGCTCTTGTTCACAAGAGTAATGATGGAATTGACCACGTTGGCTAAATCGCGTACAACAGGATCTTCTACATCCCTCATGTCAATCAAAGCTATATGCCCTGTCGGGGCTTTTAGTTTTCCTAACTTTTCAGCAGCTTCAACCTCGGCCGCGTCCTTTTTAGGAGGTAAAGGCTTCCCGTCAATGATCCTAGCAGCGGCCGGCTGCGCGACATCAGTCCCCGACCCAACCGGCCCACCTATTGCCTTGCCCCCCTCTTTTTCCTGTTCCGCCGTGGCTTTGGAAGAAATGTGGGGTCCATGTCTACCCACATCCGTCACTTTCTTATCCTCGACAGGCTCAAAAACCTTCCATGTTGCGCCAGAAGCTTTAGGAATAACTACCTTGGGGGAGTCGATAGGTGGCGGGACAACACGAGAAAGCGCGTTTGGGAACCTCCGGCGGAATTCGCGTTCCTCAAAGTAAAGAACAGCTTCCTCCCCGAATGGAATGTACTCAGTGAAGAAATCGTGAAAGTTATCAGATTTCAGAGAATAGAAAACACCACCTGCAAAAGAGAGGCCTGTGAGAAATGTCAACCCAACAACAAAATTCCGCAATCGATGGGTCTTTTTAGGCTGTTTTGGCGAAGCCATTGGAGAGGATACTGGTGGTGGAGGAGGCGGGGGAGCAGAAGATCCAGTACTTGTTGTAGCTGAAGGATGAAGCTTAAGTGCTGGCACAGGCGGGGACGTCTGTGTTTTCGCAGGGGGAGGTGGAGTAGGTGGTAGTGGAGTGGGCGAAGTATTTGATAGGGTTATGGGAGCTGTGGTGACCTGTGGTGTGGGAGATATGAATGAAGCTTTAGTTGCTGCTGCAGCTTCTGGAGGGGGCCTTGCGGGAGTCGGTGGATGTGCACCGCCAGGAAGGAGCGGGGGTTTGACATCCTTGATACTTCCTTTGGCGTTTGTATCAGGTCGAGGAACTTTTGTATCGGCCAGAAATCTCTAGATAAAAGATGCAGAATGTGCAATTGCAATTAGCGAAAGACTCATTAGAAAATTCATCGTTGCTCTCTCTTTCCCAAGAAAATCATTGAAATTAGAACGTTTATTGGGAGGTATGAATAGATACCTGTTGCTGGTACCCAGTCTGTTGGGGTCTCAACGAATGATGGTATAGGCCGGGGGTAGAGCGACTTGAAAAGCCTATTACTCTGGCCGAAGTTGACGAGGACAGGCGCAGCATTGTGAATTAATGGGGTGCTCTTTGGTCGAGGCTGTGAAGCGAATGTGGTGAAGAGGAAGAGCAAGGGATGAGGTACGACAAACAGAAATCACGAAGCGTCGAGGAGGGCTGGGGTCGGAGAGCCAGTGTTGGAGGGGAGATGACGATTGATCATGATTGGCGCTTGATAAACTTGAACAAGGATTCACCACCATGCCGAGACATCCCTTCCGGCGTACTTTCCTTACAACAATTTTTTCTGTATCCCCCGGGGATTGTTTTTCTCTCTGGCTTTATCATACCCTCCCCGTCGGAATTTAATTATACAAGTGCCACCGAAAAAGTGAGTGCCCACGTGGGATTTTACACTAAAAACGGCTATCTTCACCCACTTATTCCACCACCAACAACTGAATTAAAAATAAGATAACTTCATAGAATGCTCAGAGAGCTATACGCTACCCAACCTCTTTTGAAATCTCAAATGAATTAAAATTCTCTGAGGAGTAGTACGCAGTTGAACTTTCAAATTGTGCTAAGACACAGTTTTCTGACCAAAAATGATGGTCTTGGCGCAATTTTCAGGAAATTTTTATTTCTCTGCACTACTCCTCCCCAGGGAATTTAAATTCATATGAGGTTTCAATGGAGGTCAAGTAGCCTAGATCTTTTCTGAACATTCTATGAAGTTATCTAATTTTTAATCCAGATATTGGTGGTGGAATAAGTGGGTGAAATTGGCTGTTTTTGGTGTAAAACCCCACATGCGCACTCACATTTCTGGTGGCACATGGATTATAATATGGGTGCAGTTCAGCGAAAAAGGTGAAGATTGCCAACAACAACAATATAAGGTAAATGACTCTGAGAATACAGCACCTGATAGAGAATACTCTGGGTATCTTGGGATGTATTTGATTTGAAAATTGGAGTTATCTTTGGCCTTTGTGATTATTTTAGAAGTTGGTCAAATTTTGTTTTTTACATAAATGCATAGCCTGCCATGAGATCTTCCTGTATTCTGCTTTTCAAATAATTTCATTAATTTGAGCCTATTTATTAGGCAAACTGGAAGGCTTAACCTTTCCTTAGTGAATAAAGCCCTATAGTTACCCTACCTTGGGATCTGAGTTGAAGTGTGTCAAGCTAGCACCCCCCTCTGGCACCAGTATTGAGAGGTGCTAGACTGGGGAGATGGTTGTAGTTGTATCCTATCACTAAGAGTACTGTCATTGGAACCTGTCTCATAATACCGTATATGTTGTGGCCATCTGTCTGACCAGATCCTGTTTGCAGGATATAAGAGTAGGGACATTTGCCAAGCATATGCAAGTGTTTCGGACATAATCGGTTGAGGTCGTATAAAGTTATAGCTATTGTACAATGGTAGTATGAAACAGGGGCCACAGGTAGCAGGACAATCTCGATGTGACTATTCCGTCTACTTTGAAAGAGGAATATTCAACACCCACATATATTGGTATGTTTATTAGAACTATCAATGAGAATCTATCAACAAAAGATAGAGATAGTGAGCAATAGTAACCATTGGGATAATCATGGACATAAGTCTATCCTATGCCTTGCATATGTTGGTGAGGAGTTTGACTGTCAACTATTAGAGGTTCAATAACGAAGTTTGCCACTTTGGTGGTTCAAACAAGAAGCCCGAATGGATAGACAATAAACAATCTTCTTGCTGACCATAAGACTGCATCTGTCACTGGTCGAGTCTGCCAAAGACCAGAATACAGAGTGCTCCAAGCTAGAGGTCAGTTGATAGGGTGATCAGTTTTCAGGATCAAAAGGTGTTTGCACTTTTGGATAAGATAGGATTTAGTTAGTATAAGAGTTGATGTAGCTCGTGAATACTAAGACACAACATATAAATATCAAAGTACCTGCTAAGCTTTATCAAGATCCTCCGTTCTCGCTACACCTCTGCTGATTGAAATATCAAACATCCTCCATCTCCACAACACCACCAGCGATTGAAATCTCAACACCACAAGATTATTACCACTTTTCTTTCGTTCTTTACCCCATATCATGGGCTTGCCCTAGGGCGTGTTGGTATTCCTCCTCTATCTTTTCCCGGCTCTCTAGATTAGTCTATTGGGAATATTCTCTCTTGTGTCTATCCTCTTGGTTGATGGATTTGTCACCTTTGGGTGGTGTCTTTTCTTCCTACCGGGCTTTTGCTTACTGCATCAGCACGGTCGGCAACAGCAACCTTACCGCCCATGTTACAGATAGCCGGGAACACAGTTTGCAGTAAGAGAAAATACTTCAACAGGCTACAGTTGATTTCTCTAGTCTCTTCTTTCTTAGGAGGCTGCCTAGTCAAGACACGAATGCAATTAGTAATAGTTTCTAAGGGAAAGAGTTGTATCTATCCTGCCTGCCTCCTTTTCTATGGTCGGATGGGCTGGTACCCTACTGCCCCTACCCACTTCTAGCTAGTACCTTATTACTACCATCTACTTTAGCTGGCACCTTACTGCATTCTTGTTACGCATATATGAATAGCTCATCTATGTTAGTACAAGATATTCAGCTTTAAGAGGATAACTGTATACCCAAACTTCAAAGCTTGCTAGAAGTAGGATGAATCCAGAGGCATCCGGGGTAGCTACTCAGGTCGTCAGAAGAGTTTACATTCCATGAAGTAATTCACTAATTGGTGTGAGAAGTAGATTGAACCCTAAGATATCTGATGTAGCTGCATATATATGCATGTTGCTTTAAAAGATGGCCATCCGAACTGATCACTTGGTATTCTAGGAGAACTATTGATATGTTTGCTTATGGGCTGCATATATTGAAACATAGTTCTTTAGGATGAAGAGATCGAAGACTATCTACTGGTGGAGTGGAGACACTCACAGATAAAATAGTAGTCAGGAGACTTTGTGAGTTCAAGTAGGGCAATTATTTTCAGGGTCAAACAGTGTTCGCACTTTCCTGAACAAAGTCAAAGGATTACAAGATACCTAATTCCTTAAGACGGGGAAGTAGGGTAAAATTTTAGTATAAATAGAAGGTCTCTCCCACAGTAGTTGAAGAATTATCAAGCAATGGAGCAGAGACATTAACAATAAAAAAAAAAAACCAAGTTATTAAGAAATCTTCTAAGTTTGAGAACTTTGACTTACCAATGAATTTACCAAGCCTTCATGACATTTCTCCGTACTCTCGAACTACGCCCGAGTTAGCTCTATATTTCATGAAGTTAGCTACCCAATACCACTCATCCTGCGTCTCTGCTACACCTCCGGCGATTGAAATCTCAACAACATGAGAAATCATTGTCACTTCCATCCACCCCTCTCTCCTCAGACACGCCACATTGCCTCTATCTGAGTGAAGCCGTCTCCCCTCCCTCTTCCTTTCCCTTCTGATGGTCAGGCCTGGTGAGCTTGTTCCTAGGGGTTGGTTGAGTCTGCCTTCACCCTCTCTTCTCCGGGCTCGCTTAGGCAGCCCTCCACAGTCGGCAACCCCTCACCCAACGGTCGGTCTTTAGTCTCGGTCGATTGATAAAGTAGTTGTCCCCGGTGGCACTGCTCTCTGGTATTGCACTATCTCCTTTGTGCTCTGCCGGTACGGTTGGACCTTACGAAACATCGTGACCCCACTTCTGTTGGCCTTCCTCGCACTTCTCGTGTCGGTTACCCCTCCGCCCTCCCCCTCTCCGACGTTTGGATCGGCTGGCACCCTACTGCTCGCAGCTCTACGCCCACCATCAGACCTCAGTTCCCTTTTGATGTCCTCGGACTAGGGGAGCAAGTTTAAACCTTCTTTCTGGGTCCTGTTTCCCGAAATAGCAGACCGGATTGTCCTCCGGCTGCCACAAGCCTTCCTTCTTCTGGCAACATTCCCTCGAACTCGGTTGCTCTTCCTGAGCCTCGGTTGGCGGGGCTATATGTCCCCGGGAGCTACCTCCCCTTTGTGTGTCCCTGAGACCCATCATTCCGGAGTCCCTTTCCCTCGGGAGCTGGGCCCGGTCGGGTTTTACTACGGTTTAGCTTATAGGTAATTTGACTTGGGGGAGTGGGTTTGTTTTCATTTGTTGGTTGTGTCTACTGTCGGTTGGGGATGTTTTTCTTTTAGGCTCGGCTTTCGCGGGGTTTTTGGTTCGTGGCTTTCAGGCCCGCTTTCTCATCTCCTTGTAGTTTCTACCCATAGTACCAGGCGGAGTTTTCTTTGTTGGGCAGGGTCAGAGGGTTTTAGCTTGGGGGTAGCGGGATGGACAGTAGGTGGAGGTTTTGGACTACGTGGCCCATGCTTGGTCGAAGGTCCGTTGTACCTAGCACTAGGGGAGTGGGCATAGGTGTGCATTTCCCCCCCGATAGAAACAATAAATAAGTGAGATTACACACACGCTACACTATACCACTTCTGTTTCTCCTTCCTCTGGACTTAGCTTTGGCAATGTCGGCTGTCTCTAATTATTCTTTTCCCTCAGCTCTTGCCAATTGCTGTCTGGCTTGGCAGGGTTCACTAATAGTATTGCACTACCTCCTTCAGTATGTTCTTGCTTGCCCTTTCTGACTGGCTTATTCGATTGGGCCAGAGGCCCACTTGCTTGCCTCACTCCTTGCCTTTTGGCTCTTTCTAGTGGCTCCTTTCTAGGATATTATATTAAAGTGGGTTTTCCTTTCTGCCTTTGGGAAGTGTGCATGTCAGGAGTGTTTTAGTTGTTTCCTGCTTGTTCTTGGCTTGAATTCTCCTTGTCAATCTGTTTAGCTAGGCAGAGGTATTTCTTTCTGTGAGAGAGAGTGTTAGGCATACCAGAAGGCTCAGCCTTCTCTTACTGAATAAAGACCTATAGTTACCCTTCCTTGAGTTCTGAGTTCAGAGGTGTCAACCTAACAGTCACCTCCCGCGCCAGTATTGGGACACCGCTATACTAGCAGACACAGCTCTAGTTGCCTTCAATCACCATAGATATGGTCTTTGGAGCCCTCCTCAGAACTCCGTATACATTATGGCCGTCTATCCAACTGGATCCCGTTCGCGGGATATATGAGGAAAGACCTTTCGTGAGCTTATGTAAGTAGTTCGAGTCAAATTGGTAGACACCGCATAAAGATATTGAGCACTAAAGACGACAGTTGTGAAAGTGGTTACTAGATAACGGGAGGCTTTTACAGACAATAATCAAGCAACATCACTCTATACTCCACAAGCCCGCGATAAAAGTTGCAGAAGTCAATGAGGTTGTTGGAACAAGTAGTTTGAGAAATATAACATACCTGCACTCACATACATCACAAATACTCTTCGGATACTAATGGAACCATCTGATAACGATATGACCATAGAGAGACGAGAGCTATTGGCGCGATTCTCAGCACAAGTCTATCCAATGCCTCGCAGCTGTCGAGTGCAGGATATACCTACTGTGCTGAGAGGTTCGATAACAAAACTGGCCTCTTTGTTGGTTCAATCATGGAGAACATTCTGCATATGCAGTGGTAAGCAAGACTCCATATTGACGAAGATAGATAGTAATGAATAGACTGATGTGTGGGAGAACAGTCAGGAATAATCATGGTATGGCAATTTGGAAGTAAAGTGAGGTGACAGAATTGTCAGGGTCAAATGGTGTTAGCACTTTTGAAGAAAGGCGAAATTGTTAGTAGATACTTATTTAGTATGAGAACTAGATGTAGCCCGCGACCACCCAAACATGGCATATAAATATCGCGGTGCCTCCTGAGCTATTTCATCATCATCAAGCAACGGAGAAGAGATCTTATGAATATAAAACATTTAAGCTAGAAAATCTTTTATCACTCTACCTACCTTTAGTGATTTGAGCCTTCCTAGGCAATCTCCATCTATGATAAAGATTATCGGCCTGAGGTATCTTGCAAGTCTTTGAGATAGACTCCCGCCAAACAGAGAGATGTGTAGTTGGTTTAATAGTAGAGGGACTTGGGATGGGTTGACTTTAGAGTGGGGTGGACGTTTGCATTTATGGTTTCATTTATGTCATAGCTATTGCTTCAAGCAACTTCCTGTACATTTTTTTTTCTTTGGAATCATACGATTATTGTTTAAGGTACAAAATCCTGCTTGCAGCTCGCACTATGGCATATAGAAAACCTGCAACTACCCCTGAGATAAAACCAACCACCTAGGTCTCTCTAGAATGAAACCAATCACTGTAATGGGGGTACCCTATAGAGAGGTGAACTCTAAGTTGCGACTGTACCAAAACTCAAAGTACAAGATAAATATAATTGAAGAACAATCAAACAGTAAAACCTAATATCGTTAAGCTTAAAGTCTACCTCAATAAGTTCTCTTGAGGATCGTTGATTTATTAAAGTAGAATGCTAAATGCTTAAACTTAAGTAGATATCAGATTTAAACCTTTGACATTCACCACTACTCTGACCTTGTGTGAGCAGCCTGTCCTGCACAGGGCTGTCCGAGGTCTATCCTCTAACAGGACCTATCCTGCAGCGAGCATCGGACAAGCTCGAGTGCGCTTCACTTGATCAATAGGACATAGGTTTCTGCAATGTATCTCTAATACAACCCTAGGTGGAAAGACTCTTGCTATTGAAGTCATACTAGTGGCTAACGGTTATGACAATAACCATAGTTAATATCTAGATAGTGGACTCACTGGCCCAGTGGTAGTTTCGTCTATGCAAGCTATGCAGTCTCATTTAATCTACGTAACAACTCAATACTATAATCAGATATGCGAGCTCCTCCGGTGAGATTTAGCCAATGGTTGGTTCAATGGGTGGTACCGAAAGCCAGCCTCTTGGGACATATTCGACCGTGATAAGACTCAGACCTCTAGGGTCCTATCACGAATCGTCACTTAGAAAGATGGTTTCCCATGACTAATAATGAATAGTGATTGGAATGTCATATTTCACACTATAAGATCAGTTGACTTATAGTTCTCACATGATTCGCAATGGCGTGTCATTATTAGATGTATTATTTGTTAATTGGTGACTCACAATTGTTAGTCACAAATGATGTAAAGACTTTCGCGTGTGACTCAACTTGGAGTCATGAGTTTCACTCATGTGAGCTATTTACTCACATGACTAGTTTTATGATTTATTATTGGTTTAAGGTATGTTGCAGGTGACTCGATAAGGGGGGTCATCAGGGTTAGGGCTGTGGGAAGAGTTTCTATATAGAGGCTATTGAATTACGATAGTTAGAGCATCCACTGTCTCCGCTACACCTCTGGCGATCGAAATCTCAACACCACGAGAAATCATCATCACCTCTGTTCACCCCCCTCTCCCAGACATGCCACATAGCCTCTGTCTGGTGAAGCTACATCCACCCCCTCTTCCTTTCCCTTCTCATGGCCTGGCCTGGTGAGCTTGTTCCTATGGGTTGGTTGAATCTGCCATCACCCCCTCTTCTCCGGGCTCGCTTAGGCAGCCCTTCACGGTCGGCAACCCCTCACCTGTCAGCGGTCGGCCTTTAGTCTCGGTCCATCGGTAAAGTTGTTGTCCCCAGTTGCACTGCTCTCTGGTATTGTACTATCTCCTTTGTGCTCTACGGCTACGCTCGGACTTTTTGAAACATCGACCCTGTTTCCGTCGGCCTTCCCCGCACATCCCGTGTCGGCTGGCACTCCGCCCTCCTTCTCCCCAACGTCTGGATCAGCTGGCACCCTACTGCCTGTGGCTCTATGCCCACACCCAGCCTCTGTCTCCCTTCTGATATCCTCGGACTAGGGGGGTCATGTTATCCTGTCTTTCCCGGCTCAGTTTCCCGAAATAGCTGACCAGGTCTTTCTCCGACTGCCACCAGTCCTCCTTCATTAGGTGACACTCTTCCCTCGAACTCGGTTGCTCTTGCTGAGGCATGGCAGGCAGGGCTATATGCCTCCGGGAATATTTTTCCCCTCATGGTGTTCCCGATACCCCTCATTCAGGAGTGTCCTCTTTCTTCATGAGCTGGGCCCGGTGGAGTTTTACTACGGTTTAGCTTATAGGTGGTTTGGCTTGGGGGAGTGAGTTTGTTTTCCTTTGTTGGTGGTGTCTACTGTCCTTTGGGGATGTTTTTCTTGTAGGCTAGGCTTTCGTGGGGGTTTTTGGTTTGACATTTTCAGGCTTGTGTTTCCACCTCCTTATAGTTTCTACCAATGGTACCGGGCGGAGTTTCCTTTGTCGGGCTGGGTCAGAGGGTTTTAGCTTAGGGGTTGCGGGATGGACTGTAGTTGGAGGTTTTGGACGACATGGCTCGCGCTTGGTTAACAGTCCGTTGTACCTAACACCGTGGGATGAGCAGAGTTGTGTGTTTGCCCCGACAGCAACAATAAATAACAGGATTCAAACAAAAAGAAAAAAGTAATAATTATGATAGTTAGAGCATCCTCCGTCTCTGCTACACCTCCGGCGATTGAAATCTCAACACCACAAGATATCATCACCACTTCCATCTACCCCCCTCTCCCAGACACGCCACATAGCCTCTCTCTGGTGAAGCTACATCCATCCCCTCTTCCTCTTGCATCTGATTGTCAGGCCTGGTGAGCTTGTTCCTAGGGGTTGGTTGAATCTGCCTTTACCCGCTCCTTGCCGGGCTCGCTTAGGCAACTCACTATGGTTGGCAACCTCTCACCTGTCAACGGTCGGTTCTTAGTTTCGGGGGATGGGTTAAGTAGTTGTCCCTGGTGGCACTACTCCCCGGTATCATACTATCTCCTTTGTGCTCTGTGTGTATGGTTGAATTTATCGAAACATTGTGACCTCGCTTCCGTTGGCCTTCCTTGCACTTCTCGTGTCGGTGAGCCCTCCGCCCTCCTCCTTCCCGACGTTTGGATTGGCTTGCACCCTACTCCTTGTGGCTCTATGCCCACACTCAGACCTCTGTTCTCTTCTGATGTCCTAGAACTCGGAGAGCATGTTTAAACCTTCATTTTATCCGAGCCTGGTTTCCCGAGATAGCTGACCTGATCTTCCTCCGACTGCCACCAGCCTTCCTTCTTTAGGTGGCACTTTTCTCGAACTCGGTTGCTCTTCCTAAGCCTTGGCTGGTGGGCTTATATGCCTCCAGGAACATTTTCCCCTCGTTGTGTCCCCAAGACACAACATACAGGAGTCTCTATTACTTCGCGAGCTGGGCCCTCTGGGGTTTTACTACGTTTTAGCTTATAGGTGGTTTGATTTGGGGTAGTGGATTTGTTTTCCTTTGTTGGTAGTGTCTACTGTCGGTTGGGGATGTTTCTCCTTTAGGTTAGGCACTCATGGGGGCTTTTGGTTCGTTGTTTTCAGGCGGGTGTTCTCATCTCCTTGTAGTTTCTACCCATAGTACTGGGCGGAGGTTTCTTTGTCGGGCAGGGTCAGAGCGTTTTAAATTGGGGATCACGGGATGGACGGTAGTTAGAGGTTTTGGAGCGCATGGTCCTATATGGTGTTCTGAGTTCCATTGTACCTATAACTGGGGATATGCACATGTGTGCCTCCTGGCTCTGATAGAAACAATTAATAAACAAGATAAAAAAAAAACAAAAATTACCATAGTTAGAACTCTTCACGCAACCATCTAAGTACTTTCTTTAAGATTACTTCTGGTTATGTTATAAATTAAATACTATTATATTCTTATCCTCAAATGTATTATGATGTTAAGATATAAGTCTCAATTGATAAGGAAGCAGATATACATCTTCGCTATTCACTAGCGGAGAAGACAAGAAGAACTATAAGACAGCTCTATGAAGATAATTTAAGATTACGACAATCTTAAATAAGAACACTGTTAGGTCATTACTTGTTGTTTACGAACCTCTGTAGCCGAGATTGCTACAAGTCCACTGACAATCCATTGTAATGCTCCAAATCAAGAGGAGAAGCTTCCGGCTGCTTACTTAGGTTATTCTCCAGAAAGCACGATGGCCTACTTGGACTAGCTAAGTACTTCTTGAAAGACGACCCTACTACACATAGGCTAAGATAGCCTTCTACGTGCCGGAGAGACCATTTATATGTGAGCTCATATTGGCGGCTACCATTTTTCTTCTTTTTTTTTTTTCTTTCTTTTAAATCATATGCATTTGTTAAGGTACCACGACAGCTTGCAGCTTATAGCCATGGCCACCAAAAACCTTTTCCTTCTCAGCCTAGGAAACTTCCAAACCCCCAAGCCCCTCTGCTATCAGACCAACCGTACTTCTCGCCTATTGCCTAACCAGATTCTATGAACCAAGACATATATACAAAGGAAACAGAAAGGAAAGAAACAAGCAGGAAGGAGTGGAGAACCCTTAGCGACTTGACCAAATATAAGCAAAAGTAAGTAAAGAACTACTAACAAAAGAAACTTGCAACCAATATGTGTCACAGATCAGCCTGAGTTAATGAAATGATAGTATAGGCCTGCTTGCTGCAGTGGTGACGGGGAACAAACGGTGCCCAGGGTAGGCTAGAGATTGAGGATGGTGGGGACTTCAAGTGTGGTCACCAAAGGGAGGGCCAAGACAGCATTAACGACAGCCAGAAGGACAGGCATAAGAGAGGCGTGTTTTTGTATAGTGACCGAAAGGTCGACCACAGGGGGGCAGCAGTAGGATGCGGGCCACGTGAGGATGGGGCCGTAGGGTGACAGCCAAGTGGGCAGTAAGGTGCCAGCTGAGGGAGTGGATGTACCTGTAACCGAGCTATAAGACGAAGACCAGGAGGGGCAAAAAGGAGGGGTAGACCCAAACGCTAAAAACACATAACTAGAGTTAGTGCAGCCGATGCTTTTCCAACAGCGGAATGAGAGATAAGGGCATGACATTACTAAGCGAAGTGTTCCCCGACAGGGTGGAAATAACCGAATGGTAAAGTACTTTGCAATGGGCTTGGAAAACAGCAGTGCCGACTCTAAACCAAGCGAGAGGGGTTGCCGACCATGCAAAAGTCTAAGCGAGGTACAAAGGAAGTGCGGAGTAAGGGGGAGAACCGAACTTCATGAGTGGAGGTCAACAATGAACGGGAACAAGAACCCCATGGAGGAAGGGGAAAGAGCCTTCAAGAGGAGAAGAGTGGTGATATCATCACTCCTCTAGGAAGAAGCTATCAAGGGGGAGAAGAGAGGGGGGTAGTGGATCCCACAATGATTTCCCTGGTGTTGAGATTTGAATCACTGGAGGTGTAGAGGAGATGGTTCGTGATATTGATAGCTACCGATACCCCCCTTATATATCCTGCGAACGATATTTTGTCTCATGGATGGCAACTACTCATATTGTGTTACCGCAGGTGCTCCAATAATCTTGTTATACTAGAGAATGAGCAACTATTCAGCTGTCTGCCCAGGACACACCATTCCAACACTGGGGCCAGAGGGGGATGTTACCTAAACCCACCTAAGTTTAATTGCATATTTGGGTCACCCCTGCTCTGGCTTCTGACCTTTCTGTGCAGGTGCGCTTGTGCCTATTAACATCTAAGAACCTGCAGAATGTGAGAAAATTGACCTTTAAGTTTTAGGATGACTATGCCGGTGAAGGTAGGGTAACTTGGGTTTCACAGTAGGGTAAATGGAACCCATGGGCAAAATGGCTAAATCCTAAAGATAGGGAAACTTTGCCCTCTTATCTGTTTAACTGCTTCGGAAGTCCTCCTGTTGACACCGAATGTCATCTCGGAGACCTGTGGAACATTCCCATGGTTCACTTGACTTTAGGCGAATCTCTTCCCGAAAGATTACCCTGCCTAATAGATTACTTAAGGCTACTCTATCGTTTCCTTGGCCTTGCCTAAGGTTAACCAGCCTTTTGGATACCAAGTATACCAGACTATACTACCTCTGATTACCACTTGGTATAATATTTGTGTTAAGGTGGTAGTCATTGTAGCTACCTTTCATAGAGTTGTTACAACCTTACCTCTCGCCCCCAACGGGGGGCCCTTGACTAGCGAAGAAGATAGACAAACAGATTCAAATTAAAGAAGGAGGAACAATCAGGAAAACCTATTGTATGATCATTTGAACAAAAGAAAAACAGAATTCCAACATAGCCGGTAAACACTAAAGATTTCCTGATAATGACTCCATGGCTACCAGGCTCAACAGAGACTGTGGCGAGCGATAAGCTCTCTTATTAGACTCCATTCACAGTCGATAAAGGAGATAGTGCAATAGCATTACCTGTGAGATGTCTCAGATGGACAGTAGTCAAGTCCGAATGGTGAATAGGTAGTTTTTGATACCTGTCAGGTAGCTTTGGGTACCAGACAGGAAAGTGTAAAAGCAGTAGGGTGCAATCCAATCTGAGCTATGAGGAGAGAAGAAGAAGGAAGGGTAGACCCAACTCTTTGCTATAGGAATTATCGGTAATTGCATTTGTGTCTTGACAAGGCAGCCTCTTGAAAAAGAGAATTAAGACATCAACCATAGCCTGTTGACTGTTTTCTCTTACAGCAAACCGTGTACCTGGCCGTCTGTAACATAGGTGGTCAGGGGAGTGTTGCTGACTGTGTGAATGCTTTAAGCAAGGCCTAGAGCAAAAGCTGCATGAGAAGAGGAAAGTTGATGAAAAGAAGACGAGATCCAGGAACCTAGAGAGAAGAAAGCCAAAAGGAATACACCTAACAGAAGGGCCAGAGTAGAGGAGGTATGCCTCCACCTCCAAGAGCAAGCCCATGATGGGGGATGGAGTTTTAAAAGTGGTGATAATCTTGTGGTGTGGAGATTTCAATTGCCAAGTGTGTAGAGGAGACGCAGGATGAAGTTCCTGTACTATAAACGGCAAATATATGAGTTGAACAAAAAGAAAACTGACGCTTTAGCAAAAATCATCAAGCACTAGAGAAGAGATCTTATTAATAGAATAAGTCTTATACTAGAAAAATCTTTAATCACTTTACTTATCTTAACAAATACACCTCACTTGAGCCTTCTTAGACAATCTCTGTCTACGATCAAGATTATTAGCCTGAGTCATCTTGTAAGTCTTTAAGATTAGCTTTCGCCTAACATGATTTTACAAATTTTATATACCTGTTTCAAGCATATTTGTAACTGGTATTGGATATCTAGTCAGGTATGCATTTGTTATTGTAACGACCGCAGGATAGGTAGCTACAATAACTGCCACCTTAGCCCAAATGGTATACCGAGTGGTAACCAGAGGTGGTAAGGTCTGGTATACAAATGGCTAATTAACCTAGAGCAAAGTCTAGGGAATGGTTGAGTAGCCTTGGACACTGAACTAGGCAGGGTAACCTTTCCGGAGAACATTCACATAAGGTGAAGAGAATTATGGGAATGTTACACGGACCTCTGAGACGAGCTTAGTGGTCGACGGGAGGACTCCTGGAGCAGTTAACGGCATAAGAGGGCAAAGTTACCCTACCTTGGAAATTTGATCCTTATGCCCATGGACCCCAGTTACCCTACTGAGGAGTCCAAGTTACCCTACCTTCACCGGCAAAGTTATCCTAGAACTTAGAGGTTGATTGCCTCACATTCTATGGGCTCTGAGAAATTCATGGGCGCACACGCATCGGCGTGAGGAGGCCCCACACCTGAGTAAAGGTGGCCTGAACATGCTATTGAACTTGGGCGGGCTTTGCTAATACCCCCTCTGGCCCCAGCGTTGGGACGGTGCGTCATAGGCAGACGGCTGCATGGTTGCTCGTTTGCTAGTAAAAAGAGGTCATTGGAGCGGCTGCTGTAACACCGTATACGTCGTCGCCGTCCATCTGACTGAATGTCGTTCGCAGGATATATAAGGGGAGTATGGGTAACCGCCAAAATGGGGTCCCATAAGTGGTCTCTCCGGCACCTAGGACCCTATCTTAGCCTACAGGTAGTAGGGTAGTCTTCCTAGTGGTTCTTGTGTAGTCCCATGAGGCCAGGGCGCTTTCGGGACAAATACCTCTGTAACCAGCCTGGACCATCTGCCCTTGATTTGTAGCATTACTATGGGTTGTCAATGGACTCTAGAGGTATGAGTCTTATCACGGGAGAGTATGTCCCTAGAGGTTGGCTATGGGTAGCGCCCATTTAGGCAACTATCGGCTACATCTCACTGGGGGAGCTTGCATGTCAATTTATTACATTGAATAGTCGCGTAGATTAAATGATGTACTGCATAGCTTGTATAGACGAAACTACCACTGGGCCAGTGAGGCCACCACCTAGGTATTGACTCCGGTTGTTGTCCTAACAGTTAGCCACTGATATGACTTCGTTAGGAAGAGTTTTTCCACCAGCGGTTGTATTGGAGATGCATTGCAGAAGCTTATATCCTATTGACGGAGTTAAGTGTACCCGAGTTGGTCCGACACCTCCACGGGGATAAATCCTGATGGGGGGTAGAACTCGGACAAGCCCTGAGCAGGACAGGGTACTCGCACAAGGTCGGCGTAGTGGTAAATGTCAAAGGCTTAAATCTGATATCTACTTAAGTTTATGCGTTTTGTATTCTACTTCGACAACCAACTTTTCCTCAAGAGAACTAAATTGAGTGAAGCTTCGAGCTTAACTATATTAAGTTTTACCGTTGATTCTTCTCAATTATTTCACCTCACCTTTATCGTTTACATTTAGTGTTTGGTGCGGTCACAACCTTAGAGTTCACCTCTCTAATGGGTGCCCCCGTTACAGTTTTATATAATGTTTTAGGATAAGAACTTAGGATGTTCTTGACCCTTGTTATTTGTTTTACAAATTCGTTTAGGAAACAAACTCAGGGAATTGATAAGTCTTGTTATTTGCATTCTGTATTATTTTAGGATATAACCTCTGGATGTTGGTAAGCTATGTTGTTTGTTTTCTGAGGTAGGTATTGATTGATCGCTTAGGATATTTGAAAAAGAGTGATGCAAAGAGGAGTATTGAAAGTATTTAAAGACCGGTATCTCTCTAGACTTAGAGATATCAGACTTTGACAGACAGAGTTTTCAATATATTTGGTTGCGTAGTTACTTCCTATTTAGTTTGATATAGGAATCCTTGAGCATTGTACAGGCTTAAGGAATTTAGCCTACGCCTGGTAGGTTTAATAGAGTAATATAGTCTTGTCAATTAGGTGTTGAAGTCTCTGGTTCTTAAACTCATTTATACTACTGGTGTAACAATCCTACTCTGGTGTAGATTAGTGGCGCAACAGGTAACGAAATATGTACGTGAGGATCTGGAACTATCGTTATAGTTCTAGTTCTTCTTGAGTATTTAAGAGAGTTCTTCTTTCCCAGATTAACTTATAATCTCTTCTTCGTATTTAGACTATCCTATAGTCTTCGTATCTCACTCCAATATCTTCTTGGGGAGAGGTGACGGGGGAACTTCTGTGTATCGTAATCTATTCTCACACGAGATAGACACGAGGCTGTCCTTGTCTTAACAAGGTCGTAATTGCTCTTACGCTTAAGAGCTAGATGGTTTGTATAAAAGTAATCATAAAGTTATATTGTAAGAAAGTACTTAGATGGTAGCGTGAAGAACTCTAACTACTGTGACTTTTATTTTTATTTTTTTATTTTTTTATTTTTATTTTTTATTTTTATTTTTATTTTTATTTTTATTTTTATTTTTATTTTTATTTTTATTTTTTTTATTTTTTATTTTTTATTTTTTATTTTATTTTATTTTATTTTATTTTTTTTAATCATATGCATTTGTTTAAGGTACAAAGACAACCAAGTTTCTTACCGCATTTGGCCATCATAAACCTCAGGGTTTGGTCTTTATTTCTTCACGATACATCTATTTTGGTTTTTCACTTGGGCTTCATTTTCAAGTGAAATATATATTTCACCTTTGCTGAGAGGATTTTCATTCTTGTAAAAGTCAAACTGGTAGTTTGACTCTATTTTCTCTCTCCCCCTCCTCCCTGTCCTCCG
>Ga0307509_10002189_pt1 | contig 32068 bp, 30 predicted proteins | sample 10_EM_MG_FD_202245 | JGI IMG/M metagenome (GOLD analysis project Ga0307509, IMG submission 202245) | Populus trichocarpa ectomycorrhiza microbial communities from riparian zone in the Pacific Northwest, United States - 10_EM | ecosystem: Host-associated > Plants > Roots > Unclassified | place...
GGTTGATGTTTCTATGACTCACGATTGTGAGTCATAATGATGTAATGACTTTTGCGCGTGACTCACATTATGAGTCACGAGTTTTACGCAGGTGGCGCGCTTTGCACACCTGATATGTTTTATGTTTTATGATTGGTTTATGGCATGTTGCGCAGTGACTCATAGGAGTCATCTGATGGATTTCAGGTATGACTCATTAGGAGTCATGATCGTGTGACTCATAGGTATGAGTCACCAGGGTCAGGGTTGTTGCGGGAAGAGGCCTATATAAAGGATCACGACGGGCCGAAGATATAGGATCTTCACGCGACCATCTAAGTACTTTTCTACAATATAACTTTACCTTTACTTTTACCTTTACCTATCTCTTAGCGTAAGAGAAATCACGATACGAAGAAGTTCCCCCTATATCTCTCCCCAATAAGATATTGGGGTAAGACACGAAGAAGAGATTATAAGTTAATCTCGAAAAGAAGAAGTTTCCCCTACACCTCTCCCCAATAAGGTATTGGGATAAGATACGAAGACTATAAGATAGTCTATTAATAAGGAAGAGATTATAAGTTAATCTCGGAAAGAAGAACACTCTCCTGAATACTCAAGAAAGACCAAAGACTATAAAGATAGTCTAATACAACCCCGTAAGTAATTCGTTACCTGTTGCATAAATAACCGCACCTGTGTAGGATTGTTACAGGTAGGGTGAAAGGTGTCTCGCTGCCCATAAGGATTCCTTGCTGATGGCGTGTACCGTCCATAACCTTCTGCGATCGCATAGTTGTCGAGGGGAATGATGTCGTTTTCCGGGTGACCCTTTGCGCCTTCAGTTGCTGTCGCCCCCTTCTGGAGTTTCATCAAATCACGCATCATTTCCCGCAACTCTCTCACCTCCCCTCTCACCGATCCTTCATCACTCTGATTCCTATAACTCCTTCTTTCCTTGCTTCGCTCTCGCCTTCGCTTCAATCTTCTTGACCTTTCTCCTTTTTCCAGCCTTTCCTTCCTCCTTCCAGAGGTGCGACGATCACCTAGTTCTGACTCGTCGCTGTCGGAGTCGTACATGCTACTTGACCCATAAATATCGTCGTCGTCATCGTCATCATCATCATCACTCCGATTGTGGTCGCGGTACCGGCCACTAACCCCTTTGTACCCCTTGACCTTTAACTGCGTAGCCAACCTCATAACCCCCTTCACAACTTGATATGGCGTCTCTCCCGAGTCTGCCTTGAGGAAGCTTAGAATAGCCATCTCTCGCAATCGCTCGCTCGCTAGCCCATCGATATAATAGCGAATCAGGATTTTGTTATAGTGCTGTAGGCCAGAAGGCTGCCGACGAAGGAGTTTGAGGACTCGGCGTGACTATGTGAAGACATCATGATCTCCCTGCCGAAGCGTGCTCATTGTTGTCAAGATGTCATCTTGCTCCCGCTCGTCCATTTCCCCATCCTCAAATTGCTCTATCAAGGCCTTCGTCAAAGCTTCCTCGTTCCACAAAACGTCTTCCGGGAGGGACCTCAAAAAACCCCCAGCAACCGAGCGAATGGGGCAAGCCACATGGATCTGTGCGACTCTCCTTTTCTTTGACGGTTCGGATACCCCATTGAAGCCTTCGCCCTGCGTGGCAAACCACGATTCCATCCATCGGAGGAATTCCCTAACGCCAATGCCACCGTCACCGGTAAAGACTACCATAGTTGATCGTAGAAAACCCATAGCTTGTATATTGTGTAGTATGTATTCCGTGCTGGCATTCAATCGCAAGTCTCGATTGCACGAGTGGGGGCACGTCGTCGAGGCAAATCACCAATCCGTTTCAGAGCACCAGGTGTGGGGTGTTTTTGTCTCGCTTCCCCTTGTCGGATGGTGTGTTCGACCGAGCCGTATCCACCCGTGTGCTGTGTAGTTGTGGCGCACTACTATACTTGGCAATAACTTGATGGAGAAGTAAGCTGAAGGCCAGATGCCTGCCTGCGTAGACAAGAGATAGGTAGGATGACAATGACAGATATCGATAGAAGTAAAATAGAGACGTAGTATATTGGGGTGATCCCCACCAGGAGGTGCCTTGCCTGCTAAACTGTGATACATCAAGGTGGCTTATAAGCACAGAATGCGTACATGCCAAGGCTAGCTAACAGGGTGTTTTGTTGGGTGAAAAAGTGTCCTCCGAACCACTAGTTTACCCCATCAATCCGGCCCTCAGCACACCGGTAATAGCCCAGTCGTGACACCGTGACACCGTGACACCATGACGTTTTCTCTGATTACTTGTGCTTAGGTCCCACCCGCCCGGCTACTTCTTGCGCTGGTGTGCCGAACCCTTTTGATGCCTACTTTATCCCCAATTTCTAAGCTGCCGCGACCTCTCTACGAGCATGCGCCGAACCACAACCACCGCCCCCAAACATCAAACACCCAGCAACTCTTTCCATCAACTTCAAATCCGAGTGATGATATATGAATAGACGTACCGCCTCCGCCATAATCAAAACCTCGGCGAACCTTAATTACACAGGTATAACAAACACTTCATCATGGACACCAGTCTCCCACAGCCCCCCCGGAATGAAGAAAGATAGAGAGGAAAAAAAAAACATGAGAAACGACATGAGGAAACATATGGGTAGGGAGCTCAATATTATTATTATTTATCCGAGGATGATTGGTCGCTACGTGGGGAGAAGCCCTGCTTTGCCCTGGCTTCTAGATTAAGTGCCAGGGTGAATTTCAGTACGGTAGGGTTTAGGGTTTGGAGTGTGGTGGGAGGGAGGGGAGTGAGAGATTAGAGCGGGGGTGAGTGGGTGTGAAGTGGACATTGTGGAAGATAGATGCCAATCTATGTTATCGAGGAATATAGCGCAAGTAAGGGAAAAGCGGCGTAAAGTAAAAATATGTTTTTATTTATTTATTTGCTCTTATTCGGCGGGTAATCTTGATTTCGATCCTGATACTTTTCGTGGTTTATCTCGGTGGTTAATCCTGATCTTGACAGCTTTCGTAATATCTTATAGTTTACCACCGGCGGCAGCAGCCCCTCGTCGCTAACATCAACACGCTATAGTGTGGGTATGATAGCGTCTTTATTTTTTTATTTTTCTTCTTGAGGATCTTGATCTCTGGTTGACATTCCCCCCCCCCCCATAGCTTTCCGCCGGTGGCGGCGGGGTGGGCTAACGCGCACGATACTATACCGGGTCGACAGTGGCTGCGGCGGCTGCGGCGGCGATGCGTGGGTGTAGCGCATTCGTTGGCCGTAATCGGAGTATTTGATGTTTTTGTATATTTCTCTATGCGCCCTGGCTAGAATCGATGGCATTGTATAGGTATGTAAGTAGGACAAAATTCACTCGTGTTTCTCTTCGCTAATCTGAGCATAGAGATTCCTGTGCGGGAGGAAAGGGGGCACCTTGCCTGCGCGTGTGGCGCGCGTTGCACAAGACTCAGACAGGTATCAGAACTTCCGGGAATCGCGGTAGTATAAGGATAAGGGGGAGGCGGGGCGGTGCGGGGAGTAGAGGGGAAAGGTAGGAGAGAAAGGGAAAGATAAGAATAATGGTAGTACATACCTATGCTTATCCAACTATCTCGCCAATCTATCCATACCCACCGCTACCCTCCTATAGCATGTACCAATATGTGCCCCTTAGGATGATACCAGTGTGGCCATCGGAAACTAGCAGAGCAGGCAGAGTCGATCTCCTTTTCTGTGTTATGCTGTAATCGCCTACCCCCCCCCGATCCGTCCACCTTCGGCAGGGGAGAACAAGAAAAAAGAAGGATATCTCCCATACTTAAACCCTCCACTGCTTGGGCGTGAGGAGTTGGATTTGTAGTCATGATCAGTCACTCGTGAGATACGTGGGACGGATTTGGGATAGGGATGGATTGGATTGGGGCATTGGGGGTCTACAGGAGTGTTGATGATTAGTGTATGTGTGTATGTATGCATGTATGTGTGTATGTATGTGTGTGCGTATGTATGCACGGGCGGAGTATTGTCGTGGCGGAAAGTGGGCGAGAGGTTGGAGGCTTGTCGGTGAAGGGGCAGGTTACGATATGAGTGGCGTGATGATTCATTCTACCTTGCTGGTGGGTTCATGTGCATGCTGCTTCAGGTTCAGCTGGAATGTGCCGTATTGCAATTGTTACTTGTTGGATGGGTATCGGATTTGTCTACCTGGTTGTATGTCAATTAGTCAAGAAGTGGCTAAGGAGGCAATGCTCACACTCACGCCGATTCCTGTATGAGGTGGAAGCGTTTCATTTCTTCCCCTTTTTTCTCTCCCTTTTCTCACCTTAGTTTTCTTCCCCCTCCCCTTACCCCTTTCTGCCTATCCATATACCGTCTGAGAATGGCCTGATGACCTGTTCTTCGTTCACATCCCATGATCAATCCTGAGATTAGCTCTCTCCCAGCGGTAGTGCCGTGTACTACCAGTATACTCAACCCAAATTAATCAATGTAAGAAAACGGTCAAATAGATGAAAAAGAACTCATGCAGAAAATAATCCGATGTATCTATATGTTCTCTCTTTCCTTATGCTCGCCGACTGCCATACAAACGCCCTACATATGTGCGGCAGTTTGGGCACGGACTGATTGGAAAAGTGGCTTTATTCGGGGATCAATTGGTTGCGCCAGAGGGATGGGAGGTTGATTGACCAGTTGGGTTTTTGATATATTGTGCCGATGGTTGCGTGCTGCTGGGTGAGTGAGAACAAATAAATGCGAGTGATATGCTGTGCGTATTAGTCTCGGAAGTGAAGTGCTGGGGTAAGAGAATTGAAAGAAATAGAGTGCGTTTCATGCCGTGTTTTGGAGCAATAGATATCGTGAGTAGATAAGTTAATTTGGGAGATATCACATTAGTTAGAAGGATAGCTACCTACATTGGGGGGATGGGCGGGATGGATAGGGAATCTCATCGCCTGATGAATGTTTTTTCCCTTTGGTCGAAACAATGCTGGCGATGAAGGTGGTGATGGTGGTGACGATAGCGATGGCGGTGAGGCTTGCTGGCTGGTGTTATTTTTTGATACTAGGTGAAAAGAGTTTGCTTTCCAATACTCCTGCCTTTGCTTCTGAGTTTTTCACGATTCTGATTCTGGCTGCTTGAGTTGTGCTGTACCATGGTTTGGTTTATCCGCACCCCTACTCTGTCAGTGCTCGAGTAAGTAGGTACTGTATGGTGGGTTTCGGCCTAGCACTGCATATAGCTTAATTGCGTTCTTAAAACTAGAACCTTCGGATCTGCCAGCGTAAGCCCTCTTTTCTTTTTTCTTTTGTTGGAATTCTCTCTTTGTGGGACTTGCTTCATGGTTACCTTCCTTTATTATTTTACTCATCTGCGCGGTATGGTAAATCATCGCCCAAACGTGTCTAGCCAAAATGTGAACCCCCAATGCACCATCAAAGAGCACCGCACAATACAGTACTGTACCATGAGAACGAGAATTAGAAAGGAGAGGGAAATCGCCACCTGACAGATGCGAAGTGCGTTGTCCACCTCCTTCTAGCTCTTAATTTAGCGAATGAGATTGAAGAATAGCCCAAGTAGATTATCGCCGCTCTCGACGGCGGTGTTCTCAGGAATATATTTGTCTCAGTGCGGCACTGTACTATGCCTGCAAGGTGTTTTTTCTCGACCTCCCTTCTCTCTTTCATCCCACTTTGCCCCTCTTTCCTCCTACTTCCAACTTCTGAGGATGAGACATACCGAGGCGTGGTCTGACGGTTTGGATGGGTGCTTTATCAGATCTTGTAAACCAGTGGTTTCAGATGCCCTGCATGCGGTGCCGAGTAGGAAAATCTGCATTCGGGTATTCGAAACGGAAACGTTTGTTTTTTCGCAACGTTTATTGGAAGGGTTTTTTCTTTCTTTTTCTAGTTTCTGCCGAGGCCGTTCTTCCTGAACTCGAGTAGCATACTTGAGTACCGCACTTGCACTTTGATGCAGATTTTCCTCCTTTGAAGCTGCTGCTCTGGCTGGTTATCGAAATTGATGGTGGGGCGAAAGGGAAAGGAAAAGGTTTTTTTTTTATGTTTTGTGTGGTAGGTTGCTTTGGGTTAGCGCTAGAACCATTGGTTATGGTGATTAGCTGGCATGCATAGGGTACCCAGTGCCTTTTGGCAATTGCCTTGCCTGTCTGCCGCCCCTCACGAAAGACTTTTTGTAGCCTATTGCCGACAACCGGAATATTTACGCTTTGATGGTCAAAGAAGGTACAGTACTGTACTCGAGTAGTATCACTCGGCCTTGGCGGTTATTTTCGTTGGTACTCACCCTAGTCTCGTTTGAGTCTATAAAAACTCTGCAAAGGTATTTCGCGATACTTGTATCCGAGTCTACGTACTTATTATATCAAAGCAGAAGTATCTTCCGTCTGACAGGAGCGTGGGAGGCCTGGGTTTCGCACGCATCATTTATTACTTGCATAGACTTCTTTCCTGATTGACTAAGAGAAATAGTTCTGCCTTGCATTTTTCGTGTTGCCGCGGGTAGGGTATTTTGATAAATCCACTTCGAATAGGATATCTTCCAGTATGTTCAGAATTCGTTTTTCGGGAAAAACATCCTTTGAATGCATTGCAGATTGTGCTGTTCAATCCTCACCCGAAGAAAATATGCAGGTCGAAGTAGTTCATCCTGCAACTAGAGTAAATTGACCCGGGCGTCCAATGCCGTGTCTTCAATTCTCTCTCTTAAGCATCTTCAATCCAGCCCCACCAAATCCTTTGGCTGGGGGGATTCATATGTATTACGAGGTCGATTGAAGCTCAAAAGATCTTTGGGCGAGCGTACGATGAACGCCCGTATTTTAGCCATGAAAGCGGCAAGCCACTACCACTTCTCCCAGTGGCCCTTTCCTTGCACTCGCGTTCAACTGGCTAGTATCATTGGGTCGGTAGTAACAACAAGATACATTGGAGACCTTAGGGGGTGGCCGTATTTAACTATATGGTTTCAACTCTGGTTAGGGAGATCAAATACTTGGTAAGAATCGTGCACAGTAATAACGGGTTATCAAACGCTGCCTGTAGCCGAGGGGAGAGCGGACAGCTATCGCACTAGAGTACCGGTACCGGTATAACATTAGCATAGTAATAGACTGATAAGTTAAGGTATGTGTCGTTCTTTCTTTCTTTTTTCGCTTTGTTCCGTTGTATCGCTAGCAAAAACGGCTTTAATGCCTCGCCTCTTTAGACGTATTGTCTAAATGGTTGGGGGGCGCGATGTTTCGATTCAACTTTATTTTACTGGCTTAGCTCTAAGGCGGCTGTTCCGATCCCACGCTTCCGGATGAATTGAAACATAGCTTTACCTATCGTTGAACAGCCGAGAGCCAATGTTTCTTTTTGCTCTTTACAACCCTAAAGAAAATTATCCGGACAAACGGCCGATGAACGCGAAGAGATAGAGTAATTGGATGGGCCGGTTTGAGAGAAGTGTGGCTGGATGGGGGGGGGGGGGGACAACCGCCTAATTCCATCCCTATGATAACCACTTCTCTTCAGTGGGTCCCTTTGTTTCCTTCAGGATGGGGGGAAAGAAGCTAAGGTAACGGTGGTGCTGAGGGGTTGATAGCTTGCAACCAGCGGAGCAGAACGTGCGTAACGTGGAATCGAAAGCAAACTACCCAAAAAGGAAGTGATCTGCTCCTCAAAGATGTCAACCGCAAGGCAAGCGAAAAGAGAAGAGGATTGCCGTTGCGGCTTTGGTTCTGTTTGATACTGCTCCTACTAAAGGGTTGCGTGGATCCATTTCTTCCCCCCCCGCATGAAAAGGGAAGGAAGGGAGGGAGGGAGGGATTAGGCACGGCCAGCAAGCTGGTAGAAAGTATCGAGTTGTGGTTTGGTCTAGGTACTCTAAATTCTGTAGTTACTCGAGAGCGCCATGCAATAACTGTGGTACGTGCGGCTGGCATATGCAACAGCAGCAGGCAGGCGAGCAGCAAAGCAGAGCAAGAGAGCAGGTTTTCTTTCTTTCTTTCTTTCTTTCTTTTTTTTTTTGGAAAAAAGGGTCCGCGTTAGCTACCGAAGAGCATAGCTCCGCCACTAGATCTGCGTCAGGGAAGAAAGGGATTCCATTTCGCTCAACTTTGATTTGCTTGCGGAGAATGGTGGGCGAGGGAGAAAAGAAGTGTGAAAAAAAAAAGAGGTATGTAGAGCAAATGGGGAATTGAGTGACAAGTGGGAGTAGCCACAGATAGAGCATATCCGGATCATGTGTGGGGTGTAAGAGAGGGAGAAAAAGGAAAGAAAAAAAAGAGAGGACCAGCGAACAAGGTGCAAGAAGTCGAGAGAGCCTTCTCTGCACTGCTGCCAATATTGGTGAATCTCGCTCTTGGGATCCGTCCCACTCGTTTCCCTGTCTGTCCCGTGTTTCCCTCCCACCTCCGCTTTTCTCTCTGAGGTGCTGACGGCGGCGAGCCTCTCACCTCCTCCTCTCTTCTCTGCTCCTCCTCCTCACCTCCCAACTCTTCCTCTCAACCCCCTTTAAAGTCCCCCATCCGCCGTTGAGAGGAATTATTCTTTCCAACAATCAGGACGCGCTTTCAAGATGACGGACGTCTATTGCACTGTGAGTTTTACCTCTATTCACACCCCAATCCCTTAAGGCTGGTTGTCGTCATACCCAATTTTTCCCCAATATCAGCCCATCACATCAACCCACCAAGTTTTTCCTTGTGTCCCGTTACATGTGGCTGACCAAACTGTTTCACCATAGCTGCTGTTGAGTGACAGCTACCTCCCAGGTTAGTCCTTCCTTCCACTTCGAAAATTTAATAAATAAAATTGATTTTTTTACTCACAAACACCTCAGGCGCCCAGGTTCTGGCATACTCTCTCCGCGATGGGGGCACATCAAAGAAACTCGCGGTTATGGTAACCTTAGAGACCTTGTCCGAGGGAACGATTGAGGAGTTGAAGGTTTGCTCAATGCCTTTTCTAGATAGTGAGGGTAGTTAGTGTTTGTCTAAAAACTCACTGGTTATTCAATCCCAGCGTCTCTTTGACTACGTCATTCCTGTGGATCCTATCTATAATGAGGCTACTACCAATCTTAGGTTGATGAATCGTTTGGACCTCAATGCTACCTTCACCAAGATAAATTTGTGGAAGCAAACTCAATTCCGAAAGATTGTCTTTATTGATGCCGATGTTGTCTCAATCCGCCCTCCAGATGAGTTATTTGAGCTTGAGGCCGACTTCGCTGTATGTCTCAGTTTCCCGTAGAGAGGTTTTATCTAAGGTGCTAATTATGCTTCTTCCTTCCATAGGCGGCTCCTGATATTGGTTGGCCCGATTGTTTCAACTCGGTAGGTTGATATCCTGTGGGATCAATATTGATTTGTGGGGCGGTGGCTAATGTTCATCTAGGGAGTGATGTTGCTTCGCCCTCATATGGGAACTTACTACTCGCTCCTTCAGCTTGCTGGGCGTGGTGTTTCTTTTGATGGCACGTCATTATAGTGTTTCCCTTCCTCTGTTGCTAGCGCTAATGAAACGAGCAGGTGCCGATCAGGGTCTCCTGAATTCCTATTTTAAGAATTGGCATCGCATCTCTTTCACATACAATTGCACGCCTTCAGGCCATTATCAGTGAGCTGCTCTCTGCCTGGGTGGATGAAAATTTATTAACTATTGTTGCCAGATACACCCCTGCCTTCACTCACTACGGAGCGAACATCTCTTTGGCACATTTCATCGGGGCCCAGAAGCCATGGAATCTCGGGAGGTCCTCTATCAAAGAATCTGGTTCGACTAATTCAAGCGGTACGCCATATCACCAACTTTTGGGTTATTGGTGGGCGACTTGGGATAAGCATTTCAGAGGTCAGCAGGAAGGCTCGAATGATTCCACCACTGGTGGCTCTAGCTATCGAGGGTCTGCTGGTGGACCTGGATCTGGTTTTAGGCAAGCCTATTCGGGCCCAGTTGGAAACCAGGCTAGCGAATCGGGATCTCAGCAGCACGGAACCGGATCATCTGGAACTCAGCACCAATCAAGAGCGTCTGAAGGGGCCCCTGCACGCGAAAACACCGACAAACTTGCCCCGGAACCCCAGCAACTGCCATTCCATGGATCATTCCCGGATGTGGTTGATACTCCCCAAGGACCCGTTGACCAAGCCCAATTCTTTCAAACTGGCCCAACCACTTACCAGGTTTCTGATGTTCAGGTTGCACGCTCTGATCCTCAGTCTCGCCCAGTAACATCTCAACCTAAGCAACAGGAGCAACAGGCGCCCCCGGAGGTACCATTCTCTGCACCATATTACAACTGGGATCCTACTCGGTAAGCTTTCTGTTTTTTTCTTTTCGATCTGAACAGTACTCTGACTATCCTTTTAGCTCGGCTCCACCACTTGATGGTGCCCCGGAAGCCAACCGCTTCCCCCGTCAGTTCTACTCCAATGAGTGGGATAACCCCGCACCAGCATTCAAGACTCCACCACCTGCCCCCCCACAGGGACAGAAGAGATGGTTTGCCAGCCGTGAGAAGACCCCTGAGCCTCCACGGGAGCCCCCTCTAAGACAGATTTTCCCATGGGAGAATAAACCAAGGACCACCACTCGCGTGTTTGCCGATGACCCACCAGTCGAGGAACATATTGAAGAGCCAGAAGACGATGAGGAGGAGGGGGAAGATGAGGAGGAGGAAGAGGAAGAGGCACAGGAGGAGCCGGAGCCCCCAATTACCAGGGAGGAGGCCACCGCGTGGAGGACATATGTTCAAGAAAATGAGTGGGATGCGATTCCAGGAATCCAAGACTATGTCTCGGATTTAAAGCGTCGTGGGGGTCACGTACTCCAGTCTCTAGAGGCCAGCCCCCGCATCCCGGGGTACTTCATCCCCCTCCTTAGTCAGGAAAGGCCGTCTTTGCCCGTGACACCGAATCCCGTCAAAAGAAGAACCGCACAATGGACCGCTGAAGAGCAACCCCAATTCCCAAGTGCTCATGGAATTCCCTCTCCGGAGGACTGGGTACGGATTGAACTTTGCTTCTATTGTAAGACTTGGAATGTCTGCTGACACCCTTTTGATAGGACCCTCATGCGAAGCTTGATGAACTTAGACGCCTTCCACCTTCGTTCATATCAACCCTCAGTAATACAGATATGAGCAACGATGCCGCCCGGGCCGAAGCTCAGAAGGGAGCCGTTGTTCCTAGGGCACCAGTTGAGGCTCAAGCTCAAGCGGAGGCTATCGTCTCACCTCCTTCCCCAGTCTACAGCAACAGCTCAGCCCAGACCGAGAGCCCGAAGCTTGAGGATAGAGCAACACAGGTCGACATCCCTGACGCCGAGGACAAGAAGTCGTTGGCTGGTTCATCTAGTGCTAGCCTAAAGACTGACAGTGACATTTCCCTCGGAAAGCGTTCCATCGAGTCTCAATCACCTCCTAAGTCTCCCGAGTCAAAGGTAAGCCTTACTACTCCTGAAGGGATGCAGATGGATGACATATACTGACTCAATCCTTTTCTTAACCTTAGGAGAAGGAAAAGCGCCGCTCGATGAATCTTCAAAAGCTGCTACCCAGATACTGGGGCAGCAAGACTCCAGAGTCACGTCGGCAGGCAGCTTCGAGATAATTTCGACGCTCGCCCTGAAGTTGGGACGAAGGCATAGATTGGATCTACGATGGGTATAATGTTTTTTCTCATTTCAGTTACGTCCTGCTCTCTCAGTTCTGCATACTCTTGGGTTCTAGTCCTTTTCTTAGCTGGAAAAATTTTCCGAAGTTGGTAGCGACTCTGCATGCTCTTGAGATTATGGGTGTTCGCATAGAGCGGTTTCGATATGTCGACTACATGGGCAGCGTTGTGGATTTTATATTTCTTTCATGGCGAGTCCTTACGTTATTTTTCCTTCCCCCTTTCTAACGTCCTCATGTCCTTATCGCTCTTCGTTATGTTGCTTTCGGATGCTTTCCCATGATTTTCCTTAGGAAATGTGAATAAAGTCACAAAAAAAGTCTTTACACTACATTTTGTAACTTAAATCATGTATTGCTTTTTTTGTTGGTGATAATGAAAAGGTTCACGAATATTTTCAAAACCCTTGTTCTTTGTCGCTCTCGTGATGCCGAAACCCCCAACTGAAATGGCGCTACTCTTAACAACAGCGGCCGATGTAGGGAAAGGCTGGAGAACTCCGTTGCAGGATTGCATCTCGGATGTTTCGATTGTGTTATCTCTTATCTTTGTATGACGTGACCTGCATACCTCTGGTTGCATTGCCGTTCTCGTGGCCAGCTGGGCTGCTTGTGCGCTGCAGCCGCACGCCAGTCACAGCGACATGCGCTGCTCATAGATCATCACTCGGCGTTCGGAATTGAACTGCTATACAGTATCAAATTTGGTGGCCCTGTTTTCAGCTGCGCGAGAGGTTAGTTGGTGTATGTTCAAGATTTTGGAGATTTGGCACGGTGGATAATTAAGGTAGTTGTTCCGGTAAAGCAGGTAGTGCTACGCTTTAAGTAATCTTATCTCTAAGTCCAGTGTCATAATACGGATTGACCCTCTATATATCCATTAATCTGCTCATAGATTTCACAGCTTTCTAGCGGAGCCAATGGGGTAGGTTAGCCTCTGACCTTTAGCAAAAGTTGTACGACTAGGGAGCTCTTGCTGGGACCTGGCCAGTAGAGAACATCTACCCAATGGCAATACCTGAGCTATCCCTAGCCTCTAGATATCCTAGAGAACTAAAAAGCGACAAGTGGAGGCGAAGGGATTTCACGACTGCTCTATTATCTATTTAAGTATCTTACAGCTAGGCAGGGCCTCAAGAGTGTCGTAGGGGTTTAAGGTTTATTAGCTACGGTCTACAATACCCAAGCGACTACCGGTACTGTACAGTACAAGTGATTGTGCTGAAGATGGTTTTCCGCCACAAAGCCAAGTATTCCTTGGGATGATGGGCAAGATCATGCGGTACTTGCGCATTGCAAATGTTTCCCGAAATTTGGGGCTTAGTACAGTATCAAGTACTCGTACCTTTTACTAGGCGGCCACACCAAAGTTAGCGCCACGCCAAAGTCTGCATTTCCGGAAACTTCTGCAATGCGCAAGTATTACTCGAGTACCTGTGTGATTGCCAAGAGGCATTTGCCTCGTCCAAATATTAGTCAGACTACCGGTATCGTCTCATAATATTATACCGGTATACTGCTACACAGCTAGCCCCGTGAGTATTGATACTGTACATGGTGGTGACTAAACCTTGCAGGGGAAAAAAAATAAATCGTGATAGATATGGCATACCAGCGATTGCATATTTGTATTTATCGGGGGGTCGAATAAAGCATCCTGCTCATCGGCCTCGTTGCCGACAGAAGAACCAAACCTAGCACTCACCGGCCCTCGCAATATAACACTCTACCGGCGCCCCACAAGCTCAGCTATAGACCACACCATTCCGGTGTAAGCCATGGCGTATAGATATATATCTATTTTCATAATTCCTCATTGTTCTTTCTTTTATTTATTTTTTCCTTTGGCAATGGTGCGGGCAAGCCATTTTACCAACATTCATCTGTTTCCGAGTCTACTACCTAAACGCCTTCGAAGGGAGGGAGGAACGAACGAACGAAAGGGAAGGAGAGCTTAGTTATGAAGATCTTGGTGATCTTGTCGTTTTTGATGGTAGGGGGTGTAGGGGAGGTAGTTGGCATCCCGCTTGCTGAACCCCTGCCTCAGGCCGCTGCTGCAGGACCTGCGGTTCTCAAACAACTGCCTAGTAATCCACTCGGTATACCTTTCCCCGCCCCCACCCTACCAAATCATTACCCAGACTCCTTACTAACGAAAGCTCCTTAAGATTGGCTTAAGGCCGAAGCCGTCGAGCCTCCCAACAAGAACAAGGAATTCCCAGGGATAGTAGTAACCCCATACCGGGACAAGGAGATCAACGGCGACGGGTGCAAGTCTGTACCAGAGCTAAAAAAAGACCTGGAGCGAGTGAAGGAGTTCAGCGTGGTGCGGTCCTATGGCACGAGCTGCCAGCAGGTCCAAAAGTTCATCCAAGCCATGAAGGAGCTAAAGCTCGACATGAAGCTCATGCTGGGCGTGATCGGAGACAACGCCGTCGAGGAGCTCAAGGAACTCTGGTCCGCCCTCGGCGATAACTTTGCAATTGTGGATTCAATCTCCGTCGGCAACGAGGTGGTTCTCGGGATTCCAGAGGGGGACAAGGCCGCAAGAAACAAGCGCGTCGGCGAATTGGCCGCCTATGCGACCCAAGTCAGGAAGGACTTGATCGGCAAGAAGCACCCAGAGATTCCCGTAGTTATCGTGGACAGTTGGGTGGTGGTCAAGGACTATCCCGATCTCTGCAAGGCTAGTGATTACATGGCCGTCAATGTGCATCCTTGGTTCAATCCTGACCAACTGGCGAAGGATGCGGGAAAGTTTTTAGTAGATGCTGTGCTGAAGGAATTAAGGAGGGCAGTTTTCGACGCCGGGTGCCGGAAGCCGATTAGGATTACTGGTGAAGAAGCAGTTTTATTACTTCTATTTCCTCTATGCTCTGACAGGAGAGTGGTTACTGATGGTCTCGTAGAAATCGGCTGGCCCCACGCAGCGCTTCCGGGCCCCAAAGTAATAGATAGGCGTCAAGCATCGCAGCCTGCACAGGATGAGGCTCTCAGGTCAATCGTTCAGGCTGTGGGAGGGAGTCGAGACACTATTTACCTGACGTCCGTGGATGAGAAATGGAAGGTCAAACAGGATCACGTTGACCCGCTTGGTGCCGAACAAGTACCCCTCCCCCCTCATTTCTCATCTTCCCTTTCCTCTTCAACACTAACACCCGTCAAGTTCTGGGGAATCGCAAATCTCGGACTCCTAAAAAAGCCTTGAGGAAACTTCGCCATTCACGACTTTCCTTCGCCTCTCCCCCTTTCACTCATCCTCTCGTTCTCTACTGGAAAGCGATCTCTTTTTCTTATTTTATCTAGTCTCATGTTAGGTTATTCCTTTAGACTACTCTTTATACCATATATGCTCATTTTTGACCCAAGGAGTTATTCATGGTATAATTAGAAAATACGTGTACAATAGAGCTAAAGTAAGACATCTGGCCTCAAGTTTAGTGGCGTCACAAAAGTGTGGGGTACTTGGGGGGTTATTAAAAATCGGGGACTAGAAAGATTCTAGTGATCTAAAACAGTCAAGAGCTTAGAAACTTAGAGCCTTTTCGAGACAATAGCAACCAGGAGTAGCTGCCAAGTATGATACCTCAAAAGTAGTAGATAGAAGAGATAAATCAGAATCAGGAGTAACCCAACTCTATACTTGTACAGGTTCACAGAAATAATGGAAATTACCTCCAAAACTTCGATTCTCATTCACCGGTTAGGCGTAACTTCAAAGCAACTGGTCTTGCCTTTTTTAACAGCTACAACAGTGTACTTTTTTCCAAGAAACATTGTCGCCCGATCGAATGGTCCCTGCATCGTTACCCAGCAGTTTCCGATTTTCAATGAGCTCGCCGACTATGGTTAGCCCATTGCACTACCCCTATGAATGTATCATACGGGAATAATGGTGAGTTAGGCCTAGACCAAATCGGAAACCTTTCTCTTAGTGAATTAGGCTAGCACCCAGATTTGTGGTTAGCCTAATCCTCAGCCTTAGGCTGCAGTAGCGGTGCCATCAGGCGGTTGGGTTGGTTGGTGGAAAGAGTGAAATTCTTCTTCCTGCCTGCGCAGTTGCCGGTATGATAAGTTAGTCTACCGGAAATTCGTCATGCCCCGGAGGTAGGGATTGGGGTAAGTTAAAGTAGGTGAAGTCGGGGGAATGGGGTTAGGGAAAAGGAGGGGGGGAAGCTATGCAAGGTATCATACAGTATTCTGAATTTTACGTGCTAGTCATTGAACTTTGCCGGTGGCTTGATGATTAGCCCCAACATTGTCTATGACTCGGGCTTTTTATTTAGAGTGGTGGAGGATAGATATTGGTAGGTAAGTTAGCTGGAAATGACTTTCAAACTCACTTGGAAAAGCTACGGCTGGTAGCAATTACCAGGAGCTAAAGTGCTGGACTGAGTGCAGACGATGCGGCTCGGAAGGTGAAGCTGTAGCCTAATAATTACTCGTCCCCTAAAAGTGAATTAGCACTTTATTACTCTCACCGCACGGGGGGGTCATTCGGGGGGGGGGGTTGTCCTCACTACCTCAGACACGAAACTTCTGCACGAAATTCACGATACCTAATGCTCCTGTTACACAAAACTTGAATAACATTCTGTGCCGATCCCAAGGGAGCGACTGAAGGGGGGAGCAGTGAGGGTGGGCCCACAGTGGATCTGGCACAACTGGACCTAATAAATGATCGACTAGACCGTCGGCAGATATGATAAGCTAGGGGCAGACCGGGGAGTGCACATATTTATTTAAACAGCGCAGCTCTAAGAGCCGGGCGGGGCTCTGCGAACGCTACAGAACTGACGAAATCAAAAAAAAACGCTCTTATAGCGACAAAAACCCAGCGGAGCCAGGAATAAGGAAGCGGGGTATCCATCACCATCCCAATCAATCCGCAACAATTACGAAGCGGCAAGAAAAAAAAACCTAAACTGCATGTATAAACCCGATACCCTGTGCTAAATGGAATAGGTCATGGGTACAACAAACTAAATTAAACACCTGATGTATAATACAATGTTTGCTGCCATAAAGGAGACAAACCCAACATAGAAAATATACCCTATGCCGTTAGGTATAGGATGTAAAGACACAACTGGAAGATGGTGCTCCTCCTGGCCGCACCCCTCATAACTACATGCTCCATGGGTAATCCAAAATTTTTTCCCAGATCTACTTTTACGCCTATCCCTACTCGAACTCCTCATCCCTACATCACTCCAAGTCATTGGATTAGAGGAGGCCACAGGAGGTAGATAAACCTGCCTACGCTAGAGAAAAAGGTAGGAAAGGGTGAAAAAAAAAAGGGTGAGAAGCGAGGGGGGAGTGAAAGAAGCGGGGATGGGGTAGGGGTAGTACATGGGATCGTGGCGCATGTAAGATGTAACCCCCACTGAGGGTTCTTCGCCGTTAAGCGTACATATAAATTCCACTGAGTCTGGCATCTGGAGCGGAGTCTCTTGAAGGAGCACTTCTCTAATCCGCGTAGGAGAGCCCTGGAGTGTGTAGGTGGGTCCAAGTTAGGCGGTGGTCGACTATAGATAAGATACCTTGGGCTCAATAAAAGGCAGATGGCGTGCACTACCTTATGGGGTTATGGAGTGTGTCGCTGAATCTCCGGCTGGATGTTGGGATGATGGTGCTCAGCAGTATGAGCAGTTATGGGGGACGACCTCTAGGTAAGTACTGTATATAATAGCACGAATTAAGGATGAAGGAGGGAGGGATTTCGGTAGTGGCGAAAGGGGGACGGTAGTTTCTCTCTATAGTTGTGTTTTGCTGAGTTTTGTTGGAAACCATGCTGTTCGCCATAATTTCAGGATACTTCCTTTGTTGTTTTAGATAGCTTCCGGGGACGTGGTGTGGCTTCGGGCATGTGTTTGGACGTTCGGAAATGCGATGAGGAGTCAGGCATATGGACACGGCTTCGGCCGTGTGTCTGTACGGTCGGGAAAGCATTTCCTATGTAGGAATGTCGCGATCGGACAGGAGGCGGATAGGCTGTAAGGAAGGCCGGAAAGAAAGGGAGGTGGGTGTAAGAAGGTTTTACACCCGGAAAACAAGTATGAGGATGTTGTGAACAGCGATGTTTGTTTCTGCATCTTTTTTAGCATGAGATTACGGAAAAGAAGGGAAAGGGAAAACTCAGAGGAGGAGTTTATGATGATATATGCTCCTGTCTTTCCCTTAGTTGTTAGAGAGGTGTCGTCGAGCGAGAGACTGTGGTTGTTGTTAGTGAAGAGTTTTTCCCCCTCTCCTGTGTGCGATCGTTTAGGTGTGAGTTCCTTGGCGTTTCGCCGTTCGCCGTTTCGTTATCGTTGTCGCCATACCGTCGTCGCCGTCGATCCTAGTTTAATAAGTTTCCTGTCCTTATCTTTGATATGGGGTTTTGATTCATTGGCGGTCACTCGGTTGATGGAAGGACAGTTTTTTGACAAGGAAATATTAGTCCCTTTTCGGCGGTGGAAGTTAGCTAATCATTAAGTGCTCCTATTGGTCGAGGCCAGGATTGCCTAGCTTGAAACGTGCAAAGCGCTAAACGCTTCTGCGTCACCTCTGTGTCCACGCCAAGGAAATTCCCACAGTGCACCAAATCGGAGGCATCCTAATTGACAACATCTGAGAAATAACAATAGTAACCTCGGGATATCGCGAGATACTCTATGGTCTCTACAGAGTGGGTGATGCTGTATCTCGGATGTCAGAAACCTAGATATAAGCCTCAACCTCCCAAGGTGTTGTAGAATCCAGCCCTACATCGTGCAGGGCTAGTTGCGAGGGAGGGATTACACAACCGGGAACTGGAGAGTATGTGCTTGTAGGATTGGTAGGGAGTAGTGGGCTGAGTGCCGTAGATTGCAGTGAAGAGGCTACTGTAGGAAAATACCCGGCGCACGAATTGGGTGCAGGAGAAAATTTCATTTCCTCCCAGGTATCATGATACTTGCCGAGGTGGGCAATCTTTCTGTGATAATATTTTGACCAAATTTACGTTTTGGGCATTAACTTACTAGTCTAATATTGCGCCAGTTTTCCGATTAAATATGGTTCGGGAAAGCTCACCTTTTCGCAGAGCTGCACCCAAATATGATACCAGCATCTTTTTCTTTCATTTCACCCCATTGACTTTAACTAATTTTGGGCCTCTTTTTTTTTCTGTGGTCGATTCTTGGATGGTCCAAAGATGCCAATGATCGAGTCGGGTTTCTAAGGTGAATGCGGCGCATGCTTGGTGGGATCTTCCATGGAGCTAGCTTGCTCGAGGCTCTCGAGGCATTTCTAGTGCTCCAAGACGGTATTCAGTTAGAATCCGATAGGGGCGGTCGTGGCAGGTTATATGATTGACGTTACCGCTGGGGTCAAATCCCGAGCTGGCAGGTGGAAGCCGGGAGTGTGTGGGTAACCACGCCATAGAAGACAGTAGTGGGGATGTTAAGGGAGGCTGTGATGATTAGAGAGGTGGGATATTATACCTGTAGGTGATAGATCGATTGGGCGGAGCTCTAACCCACAGCAGGCAGGTCTAAGCAGGTCTTGTTCATCTAAGCCTGAAAGCATTATTCAACTATTTTGACAGAAGAGGGGATCGAAATACACACTATCCCCGCAACCTTTTTTGCTGAAGACCGTAGTCCGGCAACCCACTGTAACCTTCCAGCACTCGACCTATTTAATGGTGAATTGGGTAATCCTGTTTGACGATTCGGTATTCTACGGCTTCTACCACCCGGCATCCCAGGCTGTGCTCAATAGCGCGATTCCTGTTTTTCTGGTATCCTTACCTCACCCCATCACTAAGTCGAAGCATCATTCCCCCTTAAGTTTTCATGTTAATGGCTTATTTGCGGCTTGCACGTTTTTTGCAGCTCGATCGAAGAAGTCCTATGCCCGAAAGAGCCGATATCAGAAATGGCCAACTCCAATCAAGAGCAATATTAGCTTTTCGAACCTGAGGTTCCTTGAAGTTCCAAGTCGATTTACAAGAACTTCATGTAAAGAGAAATCGCTGACCTCGGAGACACCACCACCGTGGATGAAGGAAATGGACCGATTTCCAACGCCTGGCCGCACTCGCCGCCTTCTGAGAGGTTTATTTTGCTCACTGTTGGCAAGTCGTGTATCCTACAATACAATAAGCTACCACTCAGATCTCAAGGGCCAGAGTCTGATGCTCGTCCTGGCTAGGCAAGTCATTCCCCATTCTACGCTAACCCTGTGAGGCAGCGGATTTGACTCCCGCAGAGCCCGCCCCCATGGCTGCCTATCTTCTGATTAGTACCACTATATAGTTTCCGTGAAAGGGAATCTCTCTTCGCCCAGGGAACGGGCTCCTCCACCACACAGACACCGATTGCGCAACCCCCCCCCCCAGGCCACAGAAGTCTCCGTTAAAGAGAGTTTCCGCTTCACGAGGATTTTTGCCAGACACCGCACCCCGTATCCACAGCGCGGGATGAGCCACCTACAACAAATAGAAGACTTGACAGAAACCTCAGGAAAGGGTATTAGTCATGGTGCAGATGGCCGACAGTGAAGGAGACGCTTTCTCCTCCCGGCCACGCAGGGTGGATCTTACGGCATAACACAGAAGGGATAGGGACCAGCTGAGCCTAGGATTACCTAGAAATTACGCGCGGGACTGTGCAGCGTCTCGGGATCTGTCTCTCAGGGTTGCACCTTTTCTTTATGCAAGAGAATTGTCACCTTTGATCCTTATGTTTGCCAGGCTTTTTTTCACGTATAAATCTGTGGGATCCTCCGATCCTCTTAACCTAAGGTTGAACCTCGCTATCGAATGAGTGGCTCAGTGAGGAAATATCACGAAGTTGGATGAGACACGGCCGAGCACTGATTTGTCACCCCAAGACATTACAGACACCGCACATATCATACAGCAGTTACAGGCTTATATTCCCCACCTATCCGTCCAACTGGAGTCCTTGAGCTTAATAGAAACACGGAAATCGTCGCAGAAATTCAATTACCAACCTTAGTAAGAAACACATAATAGGAAAACAGTCAACAAGTTAGCCAGCCCTTTTTTGTTTGAAATTACCTGCAACCCCATCACCCTAGCCTCCTCCTTTAGGCGCTACAAAGAAAATCGAGAAAAATCCCAGCAGTATTACAAGTTTGGCCGCACCTTTCCTGCAACAACAGACTTCCCTTAGTCCTACCCCTGCAATCTCTCCAAAATGGCCATGTTAAATGGTCTTAACGGTAGTGTGAAGGGGGAGGAGGTGGGGGAGGCTCATTGGAGGATGGTGGGGGTGGGGGCGGCGGGGGCGGCGGGGCTAGGGAAGATGGTGGTGGTGGAGGTGGGTTCCCGGGAGGCGGTGGAGGCGGTGGAATTCCGAAAGAAGGTGGGGGCGGCGGGGGGGCGCCATAGCCTCCGGGCTAATGAAACGTGAGTATTTGTATGGGCCGATAGCACATATTATGTGGGGAATAACTTACAGGAGCACCATATGGAGAAGCGCCATAGCTCATACCTGGAGCAGCCCCGGGAGCACCAGAAGCCCATGGAGGGGCGGCGCTCGCAGGAGGTGGGGGTGGTGGGATACCGTGTGATCCAGCCCAAGGGGGAGGAGGGGCAGAGGACGCTGGTCCAGTAGGCGGTCCATGGGATTGAGATTGCCAAGGCGCGCCACTTGGCCCTGTTGGGGCATTCGTAGGAGGAGTATGGCTGTCTCCAGGAGCTCCACCACGTCCGCGTCCACTCATTTGCCATGGGGCGGGTCCTCCAGTAGGTCCGCGTTGCCATGGCTTCAAGGCACGACCGTCGGGACCAAGATCCTGGTCATTTTGATTGTCGCGGCCATATGCACCCCCTCCATAACTGTCACGACCACCATAGCCACCGTCCGGACCGCCTGGACCAGCTTCGATACGGCCTTGCGGGGCAGCGCCGCCAATGGCAGGGGCAGCGCCTCCAGAGAGCTCTTGCATAAGTTGCTAAAAAAGGTTTGTCAGAACAATTAACCTAATAGGTCTCGTGAAAAATCAACCCACCTCGTATTCTCTATCCACAGCATCTCCCTGTCCCAGACCAGCAGCCCCGGGCCTACCAAAGCCACCAGCGGCACCGCCACGGCCGCCTCTGTCATTGTTGCGCCAGTCCTGGCCTCTCTGGCGATCGGGACAGTCCCTGGCCATATGCCCTGCGTTGCCGCAAACCCTGCAGATAATATTGGCAGTAAAATTACGCTGCTCAGGACAATCATACTTGCGATGACCAATTTGACCGCCTATCAAAAGTCTTAGCTCACCAAGCTGTGAATATCGGAAAAAGTAATAACTCACAATTTTGGCAGGCTTGATTCTCATCATCACGGAGGGTTCCATTGAGGGCAGCAAGCTCACGGAGCTGATTACGCTTGAGCTCATTTTGGCCCTCGGGAATCGACGCAGCCTATGTGAAGAATGTTAAGGGTTTATTCCATAGAAATCCAACAAATGGGAAATCAAAGGATAACATACAGTTTCGATGATGTTGTTGATAAGTTTCTTGGCTTTGTTAACCTTCTCTTCAGTGTCTGCCATGATAAGGCAGTGGAGATCTTCTTCTTGGTTAGAGGTGTGAGCAGCATCGGAACGGCCCTTTCCTTCCTTCACAGATCCTTTCCCACGAATAGCGATCTTAGCACCAGATTCAGTCTCCATTTTTTTGAGGGTGTTGCCACGAGGTCCAATTAAGAGTCCAACTATTAGTAACAGAAGAAATTCCTAGAGGTTAGCAAGATGATTCCCTGTTAAGTTATGCGTGCGTAAGGACTGTTAAAGCATATTTTTCGTATAGAGTAGGCAATGAAGCTGGCGATGACTTTCTGGTTAAAAGGTCACCAAGCTCATTTGTGGAATGGTTATGGGTAGCAGAAATGTTAGGAGGGGAGTTAGTATACTAAAGTTAATCTCTGGATAATCATTTACTGGTACATAGATTTTCTCCTGTGTCTTTGTGGGTCTCCTATAATCACTCGGAGGGTGATAGTTGGGAATGGCTTTCATTGCCTTATCGATTAGTTTATGACGTTCATCTTCAAGGCGCTTGCGGTAACGGTATTCCCGGGTATTGACACGACGACCAAAGTTGTCATATTGCGGGGGTGGAGACGGCGAACTAATACCCGGTTAGAACCATCAATAGCTGATAGGACAATGGAGGTTGCCTACCGGTCACCATCAGCCGGAACAACATCGTTAATCCTGAGCTTCTGGGAGATCTCCTCAATACGCAGATGAAGGGCATAGGCCTCCAACTGCTCACTTGTCATTGTAGCAAAAATAGCGGTCGGAAGACCCATTAAACCAGCTGCTTTATTGTCTGTCTGATCGCCCCAGCGATTCTTCTTCTTTCTCTTTTTTGGACCATCCGGATGGGCTGCGCATAGTCACGGGGTTTAGAGCCGCGTCCACAAAGAAACCCGCGAGAACGGGAGAACAAGAGGAGAAAAACTTACAGCGAACGGGTGACCTTCCACGCTTGAGGTCGGCAAGGCCATTTCCCCCTTGTTCATCCCGCGAAGATGGACCTCCAGGTGCTGGCGATGGTGAGTCATTGCTTCCGGTACTTCCTTCGCCTCCGAATCTTCTCCGGTTTCCAAGAGGAACATTATTTGTTCCGGTAATTCCTCCACCGCTCCCACGATAAGCCATGATGAAAAGCCTGCTTGTTAAATCACGTACTGCAGTTGGGATCCGATGTTGTGGATGAAGATCAGGCAAGCGTGTGTGAAGGAGAAGAGAGAGGAAGGGCAACAGGATGTGTTGAGGAGAAGAGATCAAACGTGGCAGTGGAGCTGCTTACATAACCCCGGATCACCAAACGCCAAGCCTAAAACATCCTAAACCGGTTAGACCCTCTAGCCACGCCTGCGAAAAAGGTTCGCCAGGGCCAACAACTCTGAAATGATTCGTCTGTGGTTGCAATGTGCGACCCGGGTGAGCACGACAACCCATTGCTCCTGGGTCCCCCACAAAAATCATTACCATTCAACAGGCACCTCATAATACCTTCTCCTTTTTTATTAAGGCTGACGGATAGTATACTAAGCACCGTACTAATTCCTACCATGCATTTAATTTATTTTTATTTATTTTTTCTCGGTTGGGTTGGGGTGGTTGTATTGAGGAGGTTGACAACATGGTGAAAATTATGAGCGTTCGTTGATCGGCTGATTTTGTCCACGCACAATATATGGCCTAGAGTCGGATTATACCACCTTGTATGATAGCAGGATTGATTTGCGATACAGCCCTATTATGAAATGCTGAGGAATTCAATCTCAGTCTCTATAGAGCAGAATTTCCCGCTTTTCCTGCCCCACATGATGAATTGTTCAGTAATAACTCATCATGATGTAAGGTGAAAAAGCTCATTTTTAGCGTACATTGGGGAGGGGTCAATTTCTTTTAGTGCCAAGATCAAACTGTACATCACTATCAAAATACTAGCTCTGATTATCTAATGCATATAATCTGATCTATATTTTTGGTACCAAGACTTACTATTGTCAGGGAAACCATCTCTTGCTATTATATGTATTATTTCATAAGAGTCATATGTAAACACACTAGCATATGGCTTGGCAGCCTACTACTGTATATATAACCTTTCTCTCACTCTTGCTATCCCTTTCTCTCACTACTCTTCTCTCTTTCTTTTTATTCACTAACCAACATCACTTTACTATCAATATTGTTTCCCTTTATTCATAGCACATACCACGATATCTATCTTTACCTGATTTTCAAATATCTTCCCTTGGTCCAGTCTTCTTGGCCAATTATCTCAGTCTTTTTTACACAACCTTATTATTTCCAAGTATTCAAGCTTTCTTTCTTCATGTGGAAAATAGTTGCAAATAAAATACTTGGTTTATTTAGGTCAGATTCACCTTCCGCTACTACTATGAACTTTGACAATTGATAACTTCTAGAAGAAGTGGTAAATGAGCTACTAAGTAGGAGGGGAAAAACAGAAAGCTGGTGGATAGAGCTTATATAAATATACCCCATAGATCGATTCTAGGTATTCTTATCTTCATTTGCATTCCAATCTGCTCAGATTACAAACATAATCATAATTCAATTTCATATACACCAGTGCTGACAGACGACCTGGAAAGTAAGATATAATAATTTGGTATGTTATCCTACACATTTATTATTCATATAAATCCAAGTACAAGATTAACTTGAGAAAGGTTATAATACTATACACTCAGTATATTTGTATATCATGAGCCTCAAATAGTCTAAATTAATTAGATGCAGGCTAGCTTACAAAATATACGATTTCAATAGTATGTTCACAAAACTCTAGGTAAGTCTATATTTCCAGCTGGCGAAGATTAAAGAAATATGAGTTAATTTTAAAAATACTCAATTTTCAGACCATGGATATCATATGCTTAGTAAGTCTAAAGTACTAATTGGCAACAAAGAAGAAGTAATATGAAGATTAAATAATTATAGTACCTTTGATATACATCCAGAAACACCCAAAAGGTATATACACTCTGGTTGTTAGTTTGGCAATAATTTTGAATAAGAAATCAAACAATACTAGAAAACAGTGTGAGGAGAATTTGAATATCAAAAAGTTGATCAAGCACTCTATTTGGATATCAGAACAGTAGTTTTTAACATACATGACTAGGTTTGAAGTGAAGATTGAAAAGAAAATTGGATATATAGAAGGTCTATATATCAGATCAGCCTATTGAGGAAGATAAAATTGAGGTAGAGAGCATTCCATTAGGCGGGCAAGAGAGATTGAGATTCAAGCATATAGAGTTATCTCAAAGAATTTGGGAGAAACTATTAATGGAGGAATTGGAAAGTTATCATATAATAAATAACTTATAATTACTAAAATTATAATTGCTACTAATTGGGGAAAAAATATATAACGGTTTAATATTTATATTATGATAACAGTATTTCTAAATGTACTATTTGCACTACAGATACAAACAGGAGTGGAGTTTCAGTTATCCCTAGTGTTTAGAGAGAAGTGTACCAGTCAGAAGGTAGAGAAAGCCTCACTTAAGAAACTAATAGTGACATGCAGTTCAGTGACTGGGCACTATGAAAGTGAGCTCCAATAGTTACAAAGAAGGAGAAGGAAGACAGTTGTCCTGTAATATCTATAAATATCCCAGTAACTGTATAGAAGTGCTGCAAGCTTGGTCTCCTCTACCTTCCGGACCCCTCTTTTCACCTTCCTACTTAGGAAGGTGTTAACAGGGTAAAACACCATACCAAATCTCATGATCCTACCCTAGCCACTGAACTTGAAGCTTTATAAGTGCACTCAGATAGTCCCTTATGAGATAAAACACCTTACTACTGTCTGATACCCTACTACCACCTCAATACCAACTACGCCAGTGGCCACTCACTAGAGCCAAAGGGTCTAAATTCATTATCTTACCTGGTCTCCAGTGAGATTGGTTCCCTTTTCAAGATATCAACTGGGTTGAAGCATCCTGGCACTGGGTGGCTATGTTACGCACACATGAATAGCTCACCTATATTAGTACGAGATATGCAATTTCATCAGGATGACTGCATATCTGAACCCTAAAGCTCGCTAGAGGTAGGACGAACCCAGAAGCATCTGTGGTAGCTACTCAAGTAACCAGAAGAGTTCATATTCCTTGAAGTAATTTACTGATTGGAATGCTAGGATATTTGAACTCTATCAGATATATCCGGTGCAGCTGCATATTTATGTATGCTTTGAAAGATGGCCATCTGAACTGAACACTCGGTATTTCATGAGAACTATTGGTATGTTTGCCTACGGACTGCATATATTAAACAATAGTTCATTAGAATGAAGAGATCGAAGACTATCTACTGGTGGAGTGGGAACACCCCCGATGAAATAGTAGTCAGGAGATTCTCTGAGTTCGAGTAGAGCAATTATTTTCAGAGTCCAACAGTGTTCGCACTTTCCTGAACAAAGTCGAAAGACTTAAAGATATATAAGTCCTTAAAATAGGACAGTAGTATAGACTTTAGTATAAATAGAAGGGCTTTCCCCCGGTGGTTGAGAAATAATCAAGCAACAGAGAAGAGATATTAATAATATAACAAGTTATTAAGAAATCTTCTAAGTTTGAGAACTTCAACTTTCCAAAAAAACATTACCGAGCCTTCCTGACATATCTCCGTACTCTCAAACTACGGCCTAGTTAGCTCAATACCTCTTCGAGTTAGCTACCCCATAACAGACTAGTATTGCACTCCCTCTAGTTATACCACTGCCTTGCCTGCCATTTACCTCACCACTTCCTGATGCCTTGCTCCTGGGCTAGCATGCAGCTATTCATAGAAGGAATTCCTTGATTGGGACAAAAAACAACAAAGGTCTTGTCCACAGTCCTACACATGGGATAATAAAGGTTGGATGAAAAGTGGCAGTACAAACTTTTCCTTGACTTGTTTCCTATGTCATGAGATGTTCAGGAAGGTTTTCTTGTTGTCTTCTACCTTTGCAGGTTAGGTTGTCAGGCTTGATTTATGCTTGTCTTTGTTAGATGGAGGCCTATCTCAAAGACTTGCAAGATAACTCAGGCCAATAATCTTTATCATAGATGGAGATTGTCCAGGAAGGCTCAATAGTAAAAATAGGAGTAGAGGCAGATAGTGTGATAAAAGATTTTCTAGCATAAACATTTTATATTATTAAGATCTCTTCTCCATTGCTTGATGATATTCAAATAGTACGAGAGGCATCTCAATATTTATATACCACATCTGGGTGGTCGTGGGCTACATCAAGTTCTCATACTAACTAAGTATCTACTAACAATTTCCAACTTCCTTGAAAGATGTGAACACAGTTTGACCCTGACAATTTCCTTCATGTAACTTGACTTCTAAATCCCAATACCACGAATATTCCTGATAGTGCTCCCATACATCAGTTTATTTGTTACAATCCTTTTTGGTTATTGTTAGGCATACCGGAAGGCTTAGCCTTCCATTAGTAAATAAAGACCTATAGTTACCCTACCTTAGGATTCTGAGTTCAGAAGGACAAGCCAACACCCCCCTCCCGCACCAGTGTTGGGACGGTGCTACATCGGCAGACGCCGCTGTAGTTGTGTCCCATCGCCAAAGACATAGTCATTGGAACCCTCCTCGTAACCCAGTATACGTCGCGGCTCTCCGTCCGACCGGATCCCGTTCGCAGGCTATACGAGGGAAGGCCTTTGGCGAGCTTCTGCAAGTAGTTCGAGCCAAATCAGTCAATGTCGCATAAGGTTACTGAGCACTAAAGACGAGGGTCGCAAAAGTGGTCACTAAGTAACGGGACATTTTTACGGACAATGGTTAAGCAACACATTCTATACTCCATGCTCTCGTGATGAAAGTAGCAGAAGTGAATGGTGTTGTTGGATGAGGTAGTTTGAGAAATCAGACATACCCGCACTGACACATGTCAATAGTATCTTCCAATACTGATGGAACCATACGATAATGATATGACTATGGAGGGATAATGGCTATTGGAGCAATTATCGTGACTAGTCTATCTTATGCCTCACCACGGTCGTGTGCAGAATGCATTTGCAATGCTGAGAGGTTCGATAACAAAGCTGGCCCCTTTGTTAGTTCGATCATGGAGACCATTCTGCATATGCAATGGTAAAGCAAGACTCCATGCCGACGAAGATGAATTGTAATTAATGAACTGATGTGTGGGAGCACCGTCAGGAAAATTCATGGTGTTGTGATTCGGAAGTCGAAGTGAGATAACAAGAATTGTCAGAGTCAAATGGTGTTCGCACTTTCAGAAAAAGCTGGAGTTTGTTAGCAGGTACTTAGATAGTATGAATGCTAGATGTAGCCCGCGACCACCCAGATGCGGCATATAAATATCAAGGTGCCTCCCAAGGTATTTGAGTATTATCAAGCAATGGAGAAGAGATCTTATCAATATAAGTTTTTACGTTAGAAAAATCTTTATAACTTTACCTACCTCTATTTTGAAACATTGAGCCTTCCTAGACAATCTCCGTCTACGATTGAAGATTATCGGCCTGAGTTATCTCGCAAGACTTTGAGATAGGCTCCCGCCTAACAGTTATCATGGAGTCTTGCGTACTACTGCATATGCAGAATGGTCTCTGTGATTGAACCAACAAAGGGGCTAGCTTTGTTATTGAATCTCTCAGTATTGCAGGCATATCCTGCACTTTGACAGCTTTGAGACATAAGATATACTTGTCCCAATAATTGTGCCGATGGCCATTATCTCTTCATAGTTGTATCACTATATTATGATTCTGTCAGTATCCGAAGAATACTAGTGATGTATGTGAGCCTGAGTATGTTTGATCCTCTAGCTACTTCTTCTAACAATACCATTCACTTCTGCAACTTTCATTGCAGAAGTGTGGAGTATAGAGCGATATTGCATGACCATTGTCTGTAAAAATGTCCCATTACTTAGTGACCACTTTTGTGACCATTGTCCTCAGTGCTCAGTAACTTTATGCGATGTCAACCGATTTGGCTCGAACCACTAGAATAATCTCGCCAAAGGTTCCCATCTATATATCCTACGAACGGGATCTGGTTGGACGGAGAGCCGCGAGTATACAGGGTTACGAGGAGTGTTCCAAAGATCATATCTTTAGTCAGAGGATAAAACTATGGCAGTGTCTGCCGGTGTAGTGTCTTCCCAATGCTGATGTAGGAGAGTGGTGTTAGGTTGACACCTCTGAACTCAGAACCCAAGGTAGGGTAACTATAGGTCTTTATTCACTAATGGAAGGCTGAGCCTTCTGGTATGCCTAACAGTCTTGTACCTTTCTTTGTTGGAGATTTGCAGTTGGTTCTATATCAGAGGAACCTGGGATGACTTGTTTTTCCCTTTGCCGAAGGGGGTGAACTTTCTTTGCCATGGGATTTTTCCCAAATCTAGCGGTTTGTGCCTGGGGGAAGTGTTTACATTGTTTGCATGTCCCTAAAACAATATCATGGATTTAACAAAAATATATATAGAACTGCTGTGTTAGGCATACCGGGAGGCTTAGCCTTCCATTAGTGAATAAAGACCTATAGTTACCCTACCTTAGGATTCTGAGTTCAAAAAGACAAGCCAACACCCCCCTCCCGCACCAGCGTTGGGACGGCGCTACATCGGCAGACGCCGCCGTAGTCGCGTCCCCTCACCAAAGACATGGTCATTGGAGCCCTCCTCGTAACCCCGTATACGTCGCGGCCGTCCGTCCAACCGGATCCCCTGCGCAGGATATATGAGGGAAGACCTTTGGCGAGCTTATGCAAGTGGTTCGAGCCAAATCGGTCGACGTCGCATAAGGTTACTGAGCACTAAAGACAAGAGTCGCGAAAGTGGTCACTAAGTAACGGGACGTTTTTACGGACAATGGTTAGGCAACACATTCTATACTCCACGCTCTCGCGATGAAAGTCGCAGAAGTGAATGGTGTTGTCGGATGAGGTAGTCTGAGCAATCAGGCATACCCACACTCACACACGTCAATAGTATCTTATGGATACTGACGGAACCATACGATAACGATATGACTATGGAGGGATAATGGCTATTGGAGCGATTATCGTGACAAGTCTATCTTATGCCTCGCAGGTGTCGGTTGTAGAATATGTCTGCAACACTGAGAGGTTCGATAACAAAGCTGGCCCCTTTGTTGGTTCGATCATGGAGGCCATTCTGCATATGCAAATGGTAAACAAGACTCCATGCCGACGAAGATGGATCGTAACCAATGGACTGATGTGTGGGAGCACCGTCAGGTAATTTCATGGTGTTGCGATTCGGAAGTCGAAGTGAGATAACAGAATTGACAGGGTCAAATAGTGTTCGCACTTTTAGAACAAAGCTGGAGTTTGTTAGCAGGTACTTAGTTAGTATGGGAACTAGATGTAGCCCGCGACTACCCAGACGCGGCATATAAATATCGAGGCCCCTCCCGAGCTATTTGAACATTATCAAGCAACTGAGAAGAGATCTTATCACTATTAGTTTTTACGCAAGAAAAATCTTTATTACTTTATCTACCTCTATTTTTGAATCATTGAGCCTTTCTAGACAATCTCCGTCTACGATTAAGATTATCGGCCTGAGTTATCTTGCAAGACTTTGAGATAGGATCCCGCCTAACAGATGGTAACCGACTGCAGTATCGAGATCGTCTTTATGTTCCCGCTCACAAACCTTTGAAACTGGCTATCATTCGGGAAAACCACGACGCCCCTGCTGCTAGTCATCCCGGCAGGTCCAAAACACATGAACTAATTACCAGACGATACTATTGGCCGAGCATGCGAAAAGAGATCGCACGATATGTGGCCAACTGTCATATCTGTCAACGAAGTCGGACGACTCGTCACGCTCCGTTTGGTATACTTCGGCCTCTCTCTATTCCCTATCGACCATGGCAAGATATATCTCTGGACTTTGTAACCGGTCTACCCTGGAGCAACGGTAACGATGCGATTTGGGTAGTCGTAGATCGACTAACTAAGATGCGCCATCTCGTCCCTTGTCATACCACCATCGATGCCCCCTCTCTTGCCGACCTATTCCTGGATAACATCTGGAAACATCATGGGTTGCCACTGACGATTATATCTGATCGAGGGCCACAGTTCGCTGCTGAGCTCTGGGGAACCATCTGTCATAGGCTCAAGATCGACCGACGTCTATCTACTGCATTCCATCCTGAGACTGACGGTCAAACAGAACGAGTTAATGGTATCATGGAACAATACCTACGATCGTATGTGAATTACCAACAGGATGACTGGTGTCAATGGTTACCAATGGCAGAGTTTATGGGGAACAATCATGCATCCGAGACTACCGGCACCTCTCCTGTAACAATCCTACTAGGGTGGAGATTAGTGGTGCAACAGGTAACGAATCACTTACGCGAGGATCTTGAACTATCTTTATAGTTCTAGTTTATTTAGGTATCTGAGAGTGTTCTTCTTTCCGAGATTAACTTATAATCTCGTCTTTCGTATTTAGACTATACTATAGTCTTCGTATATCACCACAATATCTTATTGGGGAGAGGTGTAGAGGGAACTTCTTTGTATCGTGTTTGCTCTTACGCTAAGAGCTAGGTAAAGAGAAAGATAAATTATATTGTAAGAAAGTACTTAGATGGTAGCGTGAAGAGCTCTAACTACTGTGACCGAGTCTTTTACTTATAGACTCTTCACACTAACAACCCTAACCCTGGTGACTCATAACTCGAGTCACACGGTCTTATGGCTCATAATGAGTCATACCCGAAATCCATCAGATGACTCCTATGAGTCACTGCGCAACATGCCGTAAACCAATCATAAAACATAAAACATATCAGGTGCGCAAAGCGCGTCACCTGCGTGAAACTCGT
>Ga0307509_10002190_pt1 | contig 32060 bp, 38 predicted proteins | sample 10_EM_MG_FD_202245 | JGI IMG/M metagenome (GOLD analysis project Ga0307509, IMG submission 202245) | Populus trichocarpa ectomycorrhiza microbial communities from riparian zone in the Pacific Northwest, United States - 10_EM | ecosystem: Host-associated > Plants > Roots > Unclassified | place...
GGACTGTAGGCGGACTATAGTCAGTCCAGGCTGCTACTCCTATGGTCTACAGGACTGGAGTCCAGCCTTACATAATTCATCTTCTGGACTAGGGCGTCCGGGCACTACCGTGGACTGGCCGGACTGGTCGTTTGCGAACACTGCTCTCACCACTCTCATCTTAACTTTCTACCATCCAGGTGTCCTCCGGGAGCGGTTCGGAAAATTGGTAGACATGCCCCCGGGGATCCAAAACAGGTCTAGGGACTTGGCTTCTCGAGGGAACATTTCCGGAAGCAGCAACCCCTCCCGCCCGGTTAGGCACAGTGGAACCTCCGATACTTCCCGCCTCCAAGAATTTCCAACCCCCTCTATTAATTCCAGTGTCTGTGGATCCACCATATTTGATTTATGGAAAAATCCCTCTGAAAGTTCCAAGGTCTCTGACAGTTACCAATTCCAGCATATTCCAACGATCCCAATTCCAGAAAACCCCTTCCTTGTCAAAGGAAATTTAGTGGTAAAATTTTATAGTATCATAGTTGTAAAAATGATTCGTCGTACTTTACTGTGGACAATAGAATAGCCTGTAGTTGGCACTACTTATGGCTGTGATTTCTAATTTGAATTTATACTCTCTACTTGTACTCGTTTCCTCATTCCCGGCTGCAAGTAACCTTCATTTTTGTTTCCTCTGTGATCATTTACTACCGGTATCCGTTTTCACCAGTTGTCGTCCAGAAGCCCAATGTGCCAAGAAACTCCCCTTCTCTTTCCATCTTCCCCTTATTTCCAGCTCCATCATGCTGCTCCCTCCGTGCTGGAATTGTCGGAGGTTCCACTGTACTGAATTCACCCCGTGGGCTGATCGTAACGCACCAATCTCAGCGTCCGAACTGGCCCGTTTGAGATCATATAGGTGGCTACCCGACGGAAGTTCCACTTTGGGTTGACAAAGTATGGCGAGTGATATATAGTGATCTGGTTAGGGCCTGTTCTGATTGGAGCGGACCTAGAGAAATCCTCTATTCCTTCCTATCTCAGGAAGATAGGTTATTGTAGGTCACGGTGGGATACTGTAGATGCATCAGAGAGGCGACTTTAACCTGCGGTAGCCAACTTGGTCCTTATATTATTTCCCCTTGCTTAGGGACGGCAGTTGTCCCGGCTCACATTCGACTGTAAGTTGTTATAAACACGGAGATCTAGCTCAGTACTAACTTCCAATTTTCAAGAAACCCTAACTAACGGGCAAGTATTTACACCTTTCAGAGGAGAGGAGTATGGAAAGAGAAAGGAAGAATCAAGTATATCATGTCAAAGAACAGACAAAAACAGAGAAACAAAAAAACAAACAGGGGGGTAGAGCAGTGCAGAGAAAGGAAAGGACGAAAATGCTACAACTTTTTTGTTGCCACCACATACTGAAAAAATGGAGAACCACCACCACCGCCCCCGTTCAATGGAAATGCTAAACTAAGCAAATAAATGGGAGATGAAAAGAGGCTCGAAAGTCTAGGAAAGCAACCGACAAATGTGCACCTATACAACATTGAAAACCTTTTTAAGGTTAATAATAAGCTGCCAATCCTCCTTCGGGACTTCCTCCCGAAAGTGAGATTTGAGCGTATCGATGGTGAGCCTAGAAATTAGTGAGTAGAGGGTGTCCTTCTCTTCCAATTGTCTTCCATATAGGGGTTGGTTAGGCCCTTCAATTTTGACGGCTACAGAGGGCTGCCCCTTTTTGCAAATCGGGATGGCTTTGTGGTTTAGTTCGATGCTTGTACTGTATTTTTACCATCATTAGTATGATATGGGGAGGAAGAAAGGGCTGGGTCGTACACTCTGCCTAGGGAAATTGTTTCCATTTCACCTGTTATAGGATTCTTCTTTACTGCCGCGATAGGTGTTCCGATACGAAGACTGCCCTCGACGACATCGACGCCAACGACAATGGGATCTTTTTTATTGAAGACGGCAACGGGGTTAAGGATGCATGGGAAGACGGCGTTCGCGGCAGATTCACGCTTCTTTTGCTCAGACATTTCCTTTTCAATGATGTCAGTGTGGAATCATTTAATTTTTGGTAAAAGTGGGGTGGGTTGAACCTTTTTGTATGCTGTGAAGGCGTCGAACAGGTGATAAATAATTTCTGCAGTAAAAAGCTTGACTCCGACTTCATCTGCGTATGCTTGCGCTTCCTTGTCAACCTTAACATCGAAGCAGAGCATTACCGCATACCTGATAAAGGTTAATTGCGTCACCTGGGCGGAAATAGTAGTTAATGGAGAGATATCTTACTCTTTATGCTTCTCCAACATTGTCCCAGCCCGCATAACGTCACGTTTGTAAATAGGACCAATGGATATAGTAGAGACGGGAATCGCGCTGGACTTCAAGAACGCAAGTAAGGCTTCTAGCGACCCCAAGGTAGAGGCCTGTACAGCAACACCTGCACCCGATGTCGAAACCTTGCTGAAGAGTTGCTCAAGATCGCTCATGACTTCCATTTCCAAATCTTCTTCGTCGTCGTCAGGGCCGACAAGAAGTAGTCGAGAACCGGCAATAGCATGTTCAAGGTCATTGGCTGCGATCTTCACACCCAAAGCCGCCTTGACCTCTTTATGGTGGACATATTGTGACTTGATACGCAATTCCTTTAATGGTTGTGGAGTGAGCAGGGCTCGGATATTTGTTGATATAGGTCCGTTAAGTCCGCACATTACGACACGGTCACCCTCCCGCAGCACACCGTTAGAAAGGATAACGTCGATTGTTGTTCCCAATCCTTCAATAACTTTGACCTCTAAAACAGTGCACTCAAGTTCAGAAAGATACATCAGCTTCTCGGCCATACGCTGCTGTGTCAGAGTAACAAGAAGCTTCAACATATCCGGAATACCCTCTCCCGTGTGAGCAGAAGTTGGCACAAAGGAGACATATTTGCCCATGTTCTTGTTCTCGTAAAAGAGCGCTGCATTGAGGCCGTTTTCCTGGAAAGCAACGAAGGTCTTTTCGAGACGATCCTTAAACTCGTTCTGGACGGATTTCTTCTGCTTCGCCAGAGAGTCCTGGAACCCGTTGTTAGGGATGGCTTTCCAGTCGTACAAACGATCGATCTTGTTCAACGCCACAATGAAGGGCGTCTTTCGGTCTCGAAGGAGATTAAGGGACTCGATGGTCTGAGGCTCCAGCCCGTGCATGATATCGACAACCAAAATTGCAATGTTGCACAGCGAAGATCCTCTTGATCGAAGATTAGTGAAAGATTCGTGCCCCGGCGTATCAATAACCAATAGACCGGGTACTTTGTATTCCATTTTGCCATCCTGAAGATGTTAGTCCGGTTTTGCCCCTTCCTAGAAAGCATGGACATACCTTGTTCACCACAGCAGTCTTCTGCTTGATCGCATCCATAGGGAAGTAAGTAGCACCAATCTGTTGAGTGATGCCACCGGCTTCACCCTCCTGGACGTTGGTTTGCCGAATCTTGTCCAGAAGCTTGGTTTTACCAGTGTCAACATGGCCGAGAATACAACAGATGGGAGAGCGGAGATTTTCAACTGAAGCAGCCGCCTTTGCTTCGTCAATCTGCTTTTGCCGACGTGCGAGTTGCTCCTGTTTCCTCTGTTCTGCAAGGCGCTTTGCGACTGATGCATCAACGAGGGCTTCATCGCTACTATCGCTATCCTCTTCCTCGTCAGCGTCGGGCGACTTCTTCGAATGACCCTTTCCACCCTTCGGAGGGGCGGCTTTGGACTCTTTAGCTGCTCCATTTGAAGAGAAACGTAAGTTCACATACTAAAGTGGCGATTTCACAAGAGATCCTACCTGGTTTCTTGGAAGACTCAACCTCTTCCTCCTCAGAGCTCATGTCCCAAGATTCCTTGATGTTGCCGTCTTGGTCAAGTGCCTCTTCCCAGCTGTCAGGTACATCTTCTTCCTCTTTCTTGGCAGCGGCAGCAGCTATCTAGGAGTCAATACTACAATATTAGGAGACATGGTCAAGGGATTTACCTTCTTCAGCCTCCTCCTTCTTCCGCTCTTCCTCCTCCTTTGCCTTCTTCTCACTACTCAACCGCTCCTCCTCCTTCCTTTTTTCTTCATCGTCCTCAGCCTTTGACTTACCACCACCCCCCTTCCTAGGCTTCTTGTCATACTTCGGTTTCTTCTTTTCCGCCGCAGAACCACCCTCGAGACCTGCTACTATCAGACCCGATTGCACCATTTGCTGAATTCTCAATTGCGCAATTCGTTGCTTTTCCTTTTCAGCTTTCGTCATATACTTGCCCTCCTTCTTCAATCTCTCAATTCGCTCCTTCTCCTTCTCCTTTTTCTTCTCCTTAGCCTCAGCCTTCGCTCGCTCCTCCTCTTGGCGGATTCGCTCCTCTTCTTCCTCTCGCTTCATCTCCTCTTCTGCGATCCTAGCCGCCTCTTCTTCTTGCCTCCGTCGTAACTCCTGCTGTTTCTGTAGCGCCGCCAAAGCAGCAGGGATTTTTTTCTTCTTCCCACCGGTAGAGTCCGGCGCAGGAGCCGACGGAGCGGCCGGTTTTGCAACTGCTTCTTCCTTTTTTTCTTCCTTCTTTTCCTCGGCCTTGGACGGTTCAGTTTGCTTCTTTCTCGCAGCCTACAATATAATTAACCACTGCAAAAGCGCCAAATAATTAAAAAGCATAAAATCAAACCTGTTCTTTCTTCCGCTGCTTCTCCCTCTCCTTCTTCTCCTTCTCCTTCTCCTTCTTAGACTTAACCTTAACCTCCGTGTCCGCGCCCTGGACTTCATCCTCCTCCAGTTCCTCTGTTTTCTCCATAGGTGCAGCCGCCGTGGGTGCGCTTTTCCCCTTCTTCCCACCCTTCTTCACAGGGCCGAAATCATCCTCTCCAATCTCTGTAACCTCGGTCGGAGCCTTAGCATCGACCGGAGGCGTGGTAGCATCATCGCCGTCTTCTACAACCTCATCGTTAAGAGGCTTGACTGCCTTGCCTTTCTTTTTCTTGTTGTCCCGGTTCTTCTTGATTGCGGCCATTAAGCCACCGCCTCCAAAATCATCGTCCTCAGCCGCTGGGGGTTTGCTATCTGCGGCGGCGGCGGCAGCTATGGGGTCAACAGAGGGCTGGGCTTCTATGTCATCTTCCCACGAATCGTCGTGAGCCTTCTTTCCCTTCTTTCCTTTTGCCATCTCTTTGTTTGGTGTATGTAATAGATTGTAGTGTGATTGTTGCTACTATCAGGTGGCCCGTACCGCGTTGTGGGGGTGGAGGTGGAGGTAGTAAAGGGCGGTTGTGAACTTTGCGTTGGTGGCAGTGGGGGATAGAGTGCGTTGCGGTTGTGGTGGTAGTGAGGTTGGGACTTGGTTGGTGGGTAACATAGACTGTCCGAAATGCCAAGACCTAGGACCACCAACATCTGAAGTCAATTATGAAAAGAAAACTTATTGGCAGTGCACTAGAAGTGAGTTGAGAAATAAATTCCATGAATTTCCCGCAAAGCACACTTCCGGCCCCCCAGGGAACCCTGCTGCGCGGACAGGAGCAAGATCTTAGGGAAACCTGAATAATGTTAAATAATATTATGTGGTAGAAGGATACTGCAGTTGGATCACGCTCTAAGTCAACCAGCTTTAATCCGTTATCGGCCCCACAAGGAAGCCGGCAGCGGCGGCTGCCTGCAGACCAGTAATATCACCAATAGTAAACTTATGACACCAATCCAAATAGATTCCTCCTCTCTTCCTTTTTAAAGAAAAAGTAAAAGTAAAAGTAATTGAATTGCATCGGCACATAAATGCGAGATATCCAGAAAGATACTGACAGCGGCTCTCCCCCATCCGAAAGTTAAAGCGCCCAAGGCAGTGGCTTAAAATCCATATTAGCCTTAGAATATTTTTTCCTGCAAATAAAATGTTTGACATTTTGAACACCAATTTTCTATTTGCAAGTTCAAGCTATTAAGCGAAACAATCTATGTATTGGGCACAGGCGGTTGAAAGGTCACGACATTTACCTTTTGAGATATTCGCCTTCCACATTTACAACAGCACCCTGTAATCATTTGCCGGGGCAGCATACCCGAGAAAAATATCACCAAAACCACAGCGCAGAAGCAATCGCTTCGTATCCGCGTTAATTGCAACGGGAATCATTAACCTTCTATTAGATGTAACAGGAGATCAACCCCATCTGGGACATTCCACCTAGTCCTTGTCTGCAATGCTCTGCAGCCTCTCCTCAATCTCCTCCTGAGTCAATTTTCTGAACCCAGGCTTCCCGTCTGCACCAACGACACCGACCTCGACCTCCCCACTCTTGAAGTCGACACTCAGAACAGAGCTCAGAGCCGAAATTCCTGTTTCCACGACCTCCTTCCAATCACCAGGAGCGTAATCCTTATTCTTGAGCCTCTTTTCCAAATGGTTGAGGGCTTCCTGTTGCTTGGGCCCCGAAGAGGTAGCTTTGTAACCGACATAGTAGCCAGCTGGGTCGGTTTTGTAGAGCTGAGGACCCACCTCATCGTCGACGGATATGAGGGTCATGGAAACTCCCAACGGACGCATATACGCCTAGAACAGGCTTAGTATTAAGCAAACACGGGAAGACGCAGGGGGGCATACACGTTGAGTGTAGACTTGGTTGATATTCGCCAATCTCTTTGAAAGAACATCGCAGGGCATCTCGTAACCGTATTTGTATCTGAACTCTGCCGCCTCTCCACGAGCACGAGAAACCGCAGCACGGGCGTCGGCAATAGACCCAGTCATGACACAGCCAACAGAGGGGGATAGCTGGAAGATGTATGTGACGGAGGAAGGGTCAAGAAGCTTATCCTATGCAAGCTATTAGCACACCTCTCCCTGCTATTAAAAGAAAATCATCTGTAAACCGTACAGGAACTTTCTTCTGAGAAATCACAACCGCACAATCTTTCCCTCTAATACCAATGGAGGTAATATTTGCTGCTGTGATGGCCTTGAATGCATATTCTATCAAATCAATCAGTCCTCTGAGGCTCAGCGCCACACACCCCGCACCATCGGATAACCTGCTTGCCCATCAAACTGTAGGACAACTAACCAACTTGGTATAACCTCCCCTGATCTGAGAAGATAGTGATGTGTCGATCAAATCCGGCGCTCCCTATGATCTCGCCTGTTAGCATTCAAGTACCCCTCTATAGCTCCACGCTATTCGCAAATCGAGGTGAACCGAGTAAACTAACCAGACATCTTGACGGTCTCTTATTATCGAGGATAGGATACAGTATTTCGGGGTAAGGATGAGAATCCGATGGATTGTGTGCTGATGGTGGGGGGGATTGGCGATGAATCACAGGTGGTCGAGGTTGGCAGTCTGTTTGTCCTCGCTGCTCGGGGAGTTATGGTTCACAAACCTATTAACCCTAACCCTAGAGCAGGGTGTGCCGGCGACGCAACGAGTGACAAAAGAACACCGTTATGATAGAGGAAAACAAAATCTAATCACTGCACGCACCGGCGTAGGAGGGGTCTTCAGGCTTGTCCCAAGGGGGGATAGTGTGTCGACCGGGCTCGTCCTGTGTCAGAAATATGTTTGTGACCCGCTAACGATACCGGAAGATAAGGAGAATAAAATTGACCTGGATCAATACGGTGTAACGTTGCATACACAGAAAGAAAAAGGAGGGAGTGGAGTTAGACCCAATTGAGATGAAGTAGGTATGGCTATGCTCGTCTAACTAAGGAAACACGATAGTGCCTTATCCCGACAATTCTACGCGCCAAGCTAGCTACCAAACAGGAAGTTTCGGTGGGAGAAAAAGACCCCATAGAACTACCTATCATACCCTATGGAATTGTCGTAGCCCACCCCGGTATTCGCGCAGCTGGATCCAAGCCAGATACTCTCATGATATAATAATTATTACAGCAGTGATCCCCTAGCCAATAATGAGCCCATAAAAGTTCATAAACATGTACGGCCCAGAAAAGAAAACTGTTCTATACAACTAGCTTGAGTACATGACCTAACAAACTATTCCATACCCATATAACAATAATAATATTATGGTATCTCACTCTTCAAATTGCTGTTTCCACCCTTGCAAGCTTCCCATGAAATGTTTGACACATTTAGTAGCTCACCATTCAAGTTTCCAGCAATCTAATAAATACCCGGAAACTAAATAATAGTTATCTTGCATAAAAGGCTTTTAATAAATGCAAGGTACTCATATCTATCAACACAAATGAGGGAATGCTCTTTACTATGCTTGCTGTGACAATTTCAAAATACGTAGTCTGAATTGTGTTTTTGAAAATCTTTTACTCTTATTTGCAATCTCTGTTTCAATCTCACCAGTAGTTTCAATACCTATGTCTCAAGAAAGCTTATTATAATACAGAAGCTATTACAAGAGGGCGCAAGAGGTTAGAAAAGCAAGGCATCAAATAAGAGGTTGTTAATATACTATAATAGAGACTCCACCTTAACTTTTAAAACTGCTTGTCTACTAGCATAATACTTCTAGTATTATTAGATCATTAGTGAGGTCTAATAAGAGTATCCTATAAGAATTTAATCCAATCCCTAAATAATAAAACTAAAATGGTAGTATTAGTAAAATCTTTAGCCAAATTGAGTTCAAAGAAAACAGGATAATATATCCCAGATGAAAGATTTGCAAGCCTAGCAATAGTCCTGTTTAGAAAACTAGAAAAATGGCATTTTTCTGACTTTTGTGGTATTTTTGTTGAGAATGAAATATTAGAATATTGCATCTTTTTTATTATAGCTCAACATAGAAGCCACCTACTAGGCTTTTCTTTTTATTCAAATAGTCAAAATAGCAGCTACTAACTAAATATCAAACCTCCTGTACCCATTCGGCCTAAATCATGATTTCAGATTGCGAACAGGTCAAATTACAGCATGCCAAACAGCCTCTAAGTTATCATAATGGCGGTGGTAGAGCATTGCAAGCAATCGGAGCCAGAGAGAGCTATTCACACACCAAAAGTGGCCAAACTTGAGCAACAGAAAAAACAAATTTTTCAAACCTGCTGGCCCCAGATCCCAAGAGAGGATTTGTGCATGTGAGGGTTTTGGGTAGAGGAGGCAAAAATTGGTCAATAACGTGTTCGCCAAAGTCCCCAAGCCAACGCAGCCCAGCCCCTTGCTTCCTGTTATAGTAGTGTGTGAGAGCAGACTCAAGACACAAAAGAATAATTCGGGGTGTAAAGATCGAGCCCGAGCCTACTCACCCCTCTGAGCTTAGGACGACTAAGCTCTCACGGTAGCCCAAACCAGAACTGTATTTCTAATATTCTGAACCCCTTAGAAATTACGGATCAATCCGAACCCGCATAAGCAAACCATTTTCCAGGCAACCAATTAGAGAGTTTGCGCAAGGAGACCTAGGTGTCAGGAAAACAGGTTATTTTCTGTTAACCTAAAAGTCTTGGACACCCAGGTGGGTAGTGAGACCTGGAAGAAGTGTAAAATAGGGCGTTTCGGACCTGAAGAAATCTGATCGCTGCAGGACAATAAATCAGCAGCAACACAGTACTCTTTTTACATTTTATTAAAACGTGTTACTGATGATAATGTTAGGCATTCAGTAGTAGATTATCATCTGTTCTGTAGCAGTCAGTGTGGTTGGTATCATACCCAACTTGTGTATCTTGGAATCCTAATTTGAGCAGGGAACAAATTTGACGGCAATGCGATATTACCCTACTCAATCCCCATCTTCCGGCTACCAAGCTATGATACCTACACCTGTGGCGCAAACTCATGCTTAGACCTAGGTCCATTTCCTATTAACCGCCATCTAGGTCCCCACGCGCAAACTCTCTATTTCTGAAATAGAAGTTTGCCCTTCAGATATCGAAGCCGCTTGACAAAAGACGTGATAACGGTTCATACCATTATTAGGCATTCCTCCAAGTGCAACACATGATGTTCAAAGAAGAATAGTGACTTTTCCCGCCTGGCTTTCCCATGATATCATACATCTCCAAGCTCAAGGTCGGAGATTATTCTTCCTCTCTTCATAATAACGATGTTGTACCGCGGGATCTAGAATTAAGACTACACTCGGGGACCTAGTGACCACAATACCAATAGATAATAGGCCAGGGCAGGAATATACTTACCGCGTCACGCTTATTAGAAGGGCGTTTCACACTATGAATACTATGGTACATAAATCAGATATCATATATAAATACCATGGTTAAAAACCATAACCCTATGATAGGTAACGAGGGCTCACCCAGGAAAAAACGTCACTCACAAGTTAACCCCAATTGCGTATGCAACGCATCCCCTCACGAACAGAGCCCCCCCCCAGAGCCACCTTAATTACTCCATCCTTATCATTGGCCATCCTCGTACCTTATCCTTTTGAAATTTTTATAAGACATCCCACTCTCCCCTCTCTCACCCACCGCTGTGAGCCTCTTTACACCTTAATCCAGTAAGCGCTCTCCCCCACTCCTCTACTCCTCTCCTTCCCAAACCTCATACTCTCACATTTCTTTTCCCCCTCAACACCCCACACCCCACTGTACCCAAAAGCGATCATCCGCACCTAAGAAAGGCAACTCAAAACACTGAACCCGCAGCAAATCCACTTCCCCGGTACCAACGGAGGAACTCCTCAGGAATCCAGCCTGAGGTAGCCAGGCCTCCCCCGCAGCCGGCCCTGGAAGCCCCACCTACAGACATAGGACAAACCTCCAGTGCGCCTTCGGAGGAAACGGGACGGGGCGGAAAACCAAGGCTGTCAGAACACAAATCTGATACAAAGATGCCCTTACCGTCCAGAGCCACTTTCCTCCAACCAACTCCACTGTTGCCCATTAATCCACCAACGCCGTTCTCGCATTATATCCACGAGGATACTATTGCTACATCAGCACCCGGAGGACGTCGGCCACTTCAATCCCCCCATATTTCGTCGGCTGCAATAATAGACTTCCTCCACAGGGCCTTCGAAATGGATAGAATCAACAGTGCAAGTTTTCTACAACCATATAGACCCTTCCCGTCCAAATTATTTTGCAGCGCGCTAATACCTTATCAAGCAGGGATATCTTCATCTCATGAATTTGATTGTCGAGCGATTTAACACAAATGCTCTTCCAGCCTCTAATGGCCACCCACGGATGTATAGCTCATTGGTCCTGGGTCCCGAGCCTCTAAAATCGAGAAGGAGAGATAGAAGGGGTTCGCATGCTCAGGGAGTTGATCCTCTTGCACACACCCTCACTCGAATCTTTCTTCCCGGCCGCTGTGAAACGACAACATGCAGAGAAAGATATGACGCTTTTGTACTTGGCATCGAAGATTGTGAGTGGTCTAATGCTAAGCTATGGGTCAAGTCCATCGAAAACAATCGCCATGAGCTCAGCTATCTCTATTCCATATTCCATCACCGAGCTCCGGACGCGATCATCTCGATAAGAATGGAGAGGTGGATGGTGAGAGTTCTTGGCGGAAAATTGGAAGAGCTCATGTTTGTTGAGAAAGCTCGCACGAGGGGTTCTCGTACCCAAATCGTCCCTCTCTGGGACCAGATTCCAGCAATCCACCCAACCCTGATCGATGAGGTGCGCGCTAAGACACAGCTAGTCCAAACACGCAATCTCCCGGGACTCGACACGGCGCAACCACTTGGGCCGGTTAGATGGGCCACATGGGGTTCTCACCAACCCCAGCAACCGAAGGCTTCTCATCAACCGTTTCAACACACACACCATGCATCTCGACAGCTCCCGGCTTCCCGCAGCTTAGACATGACCTATCCTAGCCTTTATTCTCTGAATGTCCAGCAAGCTCCAATATCCCATAACGACTCACACTTCAGTAACCAGTTTTTTGCAAGCCTTCCGGCCAATGACAATTCTGGCGAGGGCACCAACCCCACTCCTAGCGCCACTCTAGACGGCGAGAAACAGGGGCCGTTCCTTAAGAAAGCAAAATCCGCTAGACTTAGTGGAAACACCGAGTGGCCAGACTCAGAATCCCAAAAAAAACCACAGCAAGCTGCCCTACCACCTCGAGTCGTTATACCCAACCCGAGTGGCAGAACAACCCCCCCACATAAGAGAGGGATGGCCCCAGAGAGGAAACAAACATACTCGGAGGTGAGCCAGAAGGTGTCAGGTAGGGTCATTAATTCTGGATCGCCAGGTAAAGGTGAGGGCAAGGATGGCCTGTTGACCACGAAAGGCTCTGATCCTTCTGATAGAAGACAGAAAATTTTAAGACCCATCAGATCAGAGGGGTCACTACCCCCAAAACCCCCTGCTCCGGGAATTGGCAGAGGTAAACCAAGGAGCCACCCAAACAGAAGAAATGAGGCGCCTCCGGTCGTAGACCCCAAAGTGGACAAAACACCTGCCCCAGTAACTTGGAGCTCTGTAGTCAAAGGTAGCCCTATATCAAAACCTGCTAAGGAATCACAGATGACGCCATCAAAGCCTCCAAAGTCAACCGGCATTACCCAATACACCAAGGGGACTCATACAAAACCGCAGACTCCATCAAGATCAAGCGAGCCAGTCGATACTGCTAAGGAAATGCAGATAGATATGCTCGCCGAGCCCGATCCGGCCGAGGTTCAGTTTACCAAGAAAACGCAAAAGGAGTTACAACCTCCGATAAAGGCAGGCGAAATCACCGAGTCTATTAACGAACGACGAGCAAAGTCATCGGGCTCTCCTTGGCTTGTCAATGTCCCTCAAGAAGTTCCCAACCCAGCAGTAATGGCACTAACTTCACCCACCCCGGCTGAGGTATCCAGATCTACTAAGGAAGCCCAGGCAAACGCATATACTTCTTCCTGGGCAGCTAGTAGCTCCCAGTCTCCGGAGAAAGAGGCAAAGTTACCTGTCACCCCTACCAGTAGACAAACTGATGTTCCAGATGCTGCTAAGGAAGTACAGATTATGGGGGTAACCCCACCTCCACCACCCCGCACCTCCCTGCCCGTGAGTCCGCCACATGTAGAGCCAGTCACTCCGCCTAGACGGACCATGAGCCCCCAACAAACCGGAGACGAGACATCGAAAAAGGCCGTGGATACTCAACTCTCCGCTTTGGCAACGCCATTCAAGCCAACTCCCCGGCCCCAGGACCCAACCCAGGGCAATCCCGAGCAGGAGGAAACTAGTGCTATTTGGCCGGCTGGGCCCACTTGCCCAAAACCGGCGCTTCCCAACAATGATCCGAAGGCCTTAGCTCTCATTGAGGGCTTCTACAGGACCCCACAGTTTCGAGCCTATCTGAATAAGTCCCATCGTCATTTGCTATTCCAGGAAAACCTTCTAAGAGTCCAGTATTTCAAGATCAAGAGTGTTTTCGAAGACGAGTGGGCACATATTAGCCCCAGACACAGGGAAGCTGTTGCTATCAGGGCGCTTTCAAACTTAGCCGAGACAAGGGACACGATTCAGTTTGGTGAGCGCGGAATTGATAGCATGCTATGGAGACTAGGCTTGAAAGCAGAAGGTAGAGGAGTATCCCTACAAGAACAATTAGTGAGATGGAGGGCAGAGTATTGTTTCGAGCTGGATCCTAAAGCAATTGGATCCTCTCCTTTCTGGCTATTCAGCATCATTGGCTGGATTATCGGGGGAGAGCCGCCACTCCGACAAGCATTTGTACCGGCATCCCATGAAGTTGTCCCGGGAGATCAGAAAGGGGATGCTTCGGATAACCCCACTGGATGTAACTCCTGGTGCCCCGATGACTGTCCACAATGTGGAAGTCCAGTCGACTCTGACGGATCTTCGACGGGTACTGTGACACAGAGTGACCAGAATGACAAGCACAAGTCAGGACTAGCGCCCACTTTCCCGGGGTGGTCATCAGTACATAGGAGGGGAATCCCTCGTTCAATTTCCACTCAATCGCTCAGTACCTTTCTCCCCGAAGGAGCCAAGACATCGGAGGAGTTATTCGCAGAATCATTCCCATCTCTCCCCTCCCTACCTATGCCAGAAGTTTCACTCCCACCCCTTGAGGACGTCCGCTTTATAAGCAACGAGATGCTAGATCCGATCTTCCACCACAACAACAGGCCAGAGGAATGGCACCTAGCCCATCCCGGCGCTTCCCAATTCATAAAGCTCGTTCAAATTGACACAGCGCTCTTCTATTGCGACTTTATCGAAGAGATTCTTCGAATTGTTGACTCGATCCGCCGCGAGAGGGTCTGGTTCCGCCTTCCGACCACCACAGACTGGAACGACGGTGGGAGTATTCCCACGGACAATAGAGATCATGAGCGCGGCAGGCACTTCGGCGGCAGTTCGAGCTCCCTCCGTTACCGCTCTACAAGCCCCGAAAATAGTATTGGCCCAGAGTGCCAGCTTCAGGAGAACACCTCTAGAAGAGCCGAGATGGAGAAGGTGATTGCGGGGGAGCGTGAGCGTGTCTTAGCGTTTGTCGGAGAGACCCAGCGCACCGCCGATCATTTCGTCCTTGGCATCACCCTCGTTGATGATATGACCGGTGAGCCGGTAGATAGCGCACATGATGGGGGACTGTGGGGTATCCCTATCAAGGACGAGGAGCTGCAGGCTGTGTATGACCACTGCGAGAGGTTGAAGGTGTTGCAGGGAGACTAATCAACGTGCAATGGGGTGGTACAATAGAGCAAGTTGTGCGATACCATAATCCCTTTTCTAAAACGCGAGCTGCAGATACAATTCGTGGTTGTCGGAGTACGAAAACCAGAAAATCCTCAAGCGTTTCAAACAAAACAAAAATAATAGGTATCTAGCTTTTTTAACCGGTTTCTTCTGTCCTTCCCTTTTCTATTTTCACTTTATTATACCCCTCTTTTTCTTTTCTGAGCCTACACCTATTGTCCTCTCACTTATTCGGAAAAACATACATACCACCGCGCATTAACATCCAGGACAGAGTAGCTTTGATTCCAGTTCATGTGCCATCTGGGAGGCTGGGAGGGTACTTTGAAAATTATCTTCGTTCAAAATATTCTATTTGTTTGCCTTTACACAAAATGTCTGTTCTTATTCTTGCCTCCCGCTTTTCTTTGCCTTGCTTTCTTGCTGTATCTACCATAATAAACTGTTATATCATACACGCGCACATAAAGTACGGCAAAGTACAGTACTAGTAGAATAGGCCCTTCTCCAAAAAAAAAAAACTGGCCTACACCGCAATTGTATCTTTTCCTCTTCACACATCGGTAAGCACTCGAGGAGGTCAGTAAAAATCGGAAACCCATTTCCACTAATCCTATACAATTCTCTACAGAGACAAGGTCGTGTCTCCGAATTCCCAATTGCCTCCCCGCGTACTGTATAGCACTCATACCCCACGGCATATAATACAAAAACCAAACCAAACCACCATACTATTGCGCATATTTTCCCACCCCGCTTCTGACAGACACACACGCAAGGTATTTAGCGCAATGTTCCGTCTCTTGTTTCGTTTCGTTTCGTTTTTGTTTTGTCCCGCTCCGGCCAGGAACGTGAGCGGTGTGTGTGTGTGTGTGCATAAGCAAAGCAAAGCAAAGCAAAGCAAAGAAAGAAAGAAAGAAATTGGAAAAAACATCCGGATCACGTCATGTCATGGACAGGACAGGACAGGACAGGGCGCTGTATGGGCCAATTTACAAAACGAAGGCGACGAAAGGCGCTTTTTGTTTCTTTCCTTCCTTCCTTCCTTCCTTCCTTCTTCTTTTGGGTGATTCCCCGCACCGTTTTAGACTATCTATCTATCTATCTATCGGAAAACAGTTGGGGGAGGTGCAGGGAGGGAGGGAGGGAGGGAGGGAATTCTAGAGGTCTTGGTGTGAGGTTGAGTGATATTCCATTCCTTACTGACTTACTTCCTTCCCTTCGGGGGTCGGTATGGTTTATCGGTGGGGGATGGAAGAGGGATGGTTGAGGTAGGTTGCTAGTTAGCTAGCGCTTACAACTTGTGCCTACTATCGTGTAACGCGTGTGGCCATGATATGCATGGTGAGCGCTAGGGGCTAGGGCATTAAGCGATGGGGTGCGGCATATGCATCGAGAGGGAAGGAGGATACTGCAGCGGCCTGGTTTATTTGCCCTTGTGTAGCGGGTTCACGAAGAGAGTGATGGGATGAATAGATAAATACGAAGCGGAGGCTACGGTATTCTCGTACAGTATCATGAGGTAGACTAGACTAGACTATTATCATGCATAGGTATGGCTAAGCAGGTAGGACGAAGAAAATTGTTAAAAAGTAAGAATAAGGAAGAAGGAATACAAGACAATACAAGTTAGAAATGAGAATGAAACACGCTCAAAGTGCCCAGCACAAAGGTAAGTAAAAAAGTAAAACGTAAAAAAATAGAAATAAAACCCACCGACAAAACCTAATCCAATGCATCCTCTGCCAGGTCCTCCGTCACCTCCATCCCCCTCCCTTCCATTCCATATCCATTCCAGAAAGAAAAAAAGAAACATGAAAAGAAAAAAAAACCAAAACCAAAACCTCCTCAATGCAGCCATAAAACGAGGGCAAAAAAGTGAAAGGAGTAAAGGGCGAAGCGAGAGAAATAAAAATAAAAAAATACACGAATATCAACGTTTTTCCAATGCCACCCAAAGACAGTTAAAAGAGAAACCCCCTTGAAAAAAAAACAATGAAAACCAACCCACGAACAAAAAAGTGTACCAAGAGCTATCAAACAGTGCAACTATCAACTTCCAAACAAATCTGTCCAAGAACCAATGAATGAGGAGAAACGCCGTCAGCCTATTAATGCTGTCATTGTCGCCAAACGCCCATTTTGTTCCCAATCGAGCAAAATCATGTTCACGTAATGAGCGCTTGTTGATAGGATAACGGCGTCCCCACCTCAGTTCTCAAAAGGGGATATATGCCGATCTGTAGGAGGTTTGGAAATCTGCTGTTCGAAAAACCCATATGGTTCTCATTTTTGCCCCCTTTTACCAACCAAATGAAACCCCCAAAACCCCATATCTCGCCCACCTATGAACCATTTTTGTTGCTCCGAATCGAAAAGAAAGTACTGCCCGAAATTATTAAGAGTAGTAATGTTGATAAATGGATTCCTTTCGCATCTCCTCGTGTCGTGGCGTCCAACTTTCGTGAGCTTCTTTTTTTCAATCGGAGATCCTCCTCTTACTGAGAATTGAAAGCAGTGGGAATATAAAAAAAAGTAAAAATGAAAAGTAAAAATGAAAAGACAAATCACAATCCCCAAACATAAGCGCCGCATTAATTTCTTTTGTGCCTGTCCCAACCCCAACCCGCCACCATTCCCCTGGTATCTAGGATCCTCGATCACCAGGTGATAAGGAATTGAATAAATTCAATGTGGAAGAAAAGAAGCGATAAAAGGAAAAAATAAAATAAAACAATAAGAATAATAGCGCTCGAAAAATCAAAGATGATTTCGCTATGCCAATTCATGCCTAGGCACCTGTCATATTACCATTACTCGTCTCTCTTTCTCTTACGCCGGCTCTTCTTGGACTCTGGTGAGGACGAAGAAATCTTATCCTTGATTCCCGATGAGGCCTGAGCTGCATTGACAAGGACGATACCTAATGATTCGCTATGCTCCGAAAGCATATCTGAATCATCCTCACCCATCATGTCGCCATCGATGAGGGTCATGTGGATGGTGGTACTTCCGTGAGTTCGTGCATGCTGACTCAGGTTATCGGAGCGTGAGAACTTCTTGCCACACTCGCCGCAAGAGAAGGGCTTATCCTTGGTGTGGAGAGAACGGAAGTGCCTCTTGAGGTGTTCCTGTCGGCGGAAGCGACGGGAGCACAAGTGGCACACGAAAGTCTTTGAAGGATCCTCAGTCAAAGACTGCTTGCGTCCACGGCGGACGACGGGTGTTGAAGAAATCTCCTGCGAATCCGAAGACTCATAGAAGGATGCCTCAGTTGGGGCTGGCGTGATTGACGATTCGTGGCAGCTCGAGTGGGAAAAGAAATCACCATCACAAGCATTCTCGGGGTAACCGTTGGCTCGGGCGTTGGCAATTATCTCGTCAAGCTCTGCTTCCGAGTCTTCATATGTTTCAACCTTGACCTTCCTCTGAACCTTACGTTGCTTAATAGGAGGGACTGCCGAGCTTCCTCGGGACGAATCAGACGGCGGAGGAGACAATGGTGCTTGGAATTCCTGGTTGTCCATATCACCAGACACACTCTCGTCATCACTCATATCATCCATTTCCCAGCCCTCCTCCTCATCAAAGCTATCACGCTGACGCTTGCTCTCGAGAAGATCAGCGGGGTTGATAGTGTTCTGTGGCATATTCATCAATCCAGAGACAAGCTCGTTATCAGACTCGAAGTCCGAGAGCTCCTCGAGACCAAAGAAGCTGTGGGCAAAATCCTTTCCCTCTGTCTTAATATCGTCCTTTCCGACACTGAGCATGAAGTTGTGTTCGTCATCATCATCACAGATGGAAGGAAGAGTAGCAAACTCCAAGTCCTTGTCAGAAGCAGAGGGATTAGGCGACGGGTAAGTAAGCTTTCGTGGGTCACAGAAATCGAGCTCTGAAGATGACGAGTGATCCGAAGCTGGTGACAACGACGGACAAGCCGGCAAAAGAACCGAAGGGCTCGAGTGAGTTGGCAGTAAACTAGGAGGATAAATATATGCTATCAAACAACCATCTTAGCCAATTGACTCAAAATTAAATGAATTCAATAACCGAGCAATACCTGGAGTCATGGGTGGGCTCTCTTTCCACAGCTCCGGAGTACCAGGAAGCTGAATATCTGATGGCGTAATGGTGCCATTGCAGCCATCATCCAAGGACCACGAAGTGATTAAAGGTGTAGTGGTGACAGTGCTCATTGGTGGAGTGTTGACCGAGTTGCATGAAAGTGTTGGAGTAGAGGGGAAAAAGTACATGTCACTACCGTTGTGTCCATCCATACCAAGAAGCGTGGGAGATGAAGGTGTAAGAAGGCCGGTCTGTTTCTGAAGAGCTTCTGGCGACAAAGTACCCGCAGCCAGAAGAGGCGTCGGCGATGCCTGTAATGTGGGTGGCTTCAGATGGGATGACGTGGGCCTAGAGTACACCAAAGAGGACGGGTATGGCACACTCGAATTCGTTAAGTTCTGGTCGCATTGAGAAGCAGACTGCTGCTGCTGCTGGGAATGGCCATTGGGATGAGGCAGGAAATGGCCATGCTGCTTTGTCTGGGAAGTGGTATCCGGAGTATAGTAGAAGAACGATGAGGACTCCATTGCTGTTGCTGTTGTTGCTGTCGTTATATAGTAGTGGTAGTGTAGTAGTAGTAGTAATTATTAGGTTGTTATAGTTGTAATTGAGAACTAATCGATTAGGTATGGCTTTAAAACTACGAGTGCTGATTTACTAAAGGCGTATATATAAATATATGGTTAGGTGTTTCGTGGAGTTGTGTAGGTAAACGTCACACAGTTATTATTCCAAGTATCGTTTTGTGAAAGAGTGTAAAAGTTTAGTGAATGTGATCAGTGGGATTCCAAGGGAAGGTGATTTTCGTAGATATGGCTGGTTCGTAGTTGCGCGATTTCGGCAAGTTTGACGAATTAATATTAGGTGGCTCGTTGAACGTTGATTGTTTTTTTTCTCTGCCAAATAATAAAAAGAAGGAATTCAAGGAACTGGCGAAGAGCTCCAGTGGGTTTGTGTATATTTGATAGAAGAAGAAAAAATTGGACAAAGAGCACGTCCCTCAAGGTAGTCGTCGGAGGGCGAGGTAGGAATGGGAGAGAGAGAGCCAATGCCGCGCAAAGAGAAGACCAAGAAAATCAAACAAACTTAAAGGAAGGGAAAGGAAAACCCGAAAGCTCACACAGCACGAGATGATGATGATCCAAAGGAAATAAAAGAAGGTGAAGGTGTGAAGGGAAGAGAAGGACGGTCAAGTAAACCAGAAGGAGATGGGGCGGATGGTGGGGAAGAAGAGGAAAAGAGGAAGAAGGGAAGGAGGCTGTAGCTGCCAGGATTAGTAGAAGTTATTTTTCGGGGTGGTGTGTGGGTTGGGTGGGTGATGGGTGATGGATGGATGGGGTGGATGAGTGTCTGTGATGGGTGGGAGGGATTGTGGTTGGATCATCTTGGGGGGGGGCGGCGACGGATCGAGTCGCTCTGCTTGCCTCTGCTGCTGGTGCTGCTACTGTTACTGCTGCTAACTCCATCTCTTCCAACTTGGCCGCTTCACACAGCTCAGACGGTCACTCACAGGATATCACAGGTACCGGAAAAAGACCGACAAGGCCCTGCCTCCAGTTGCTCAGTCGCCCAGAAAAGAAACCAGCAACAGGAACACAGCCAAAGAAAGCAACCAAGCAACACAAAATCCAATCCCGGCAACTGGAAAAGGCAAATGTGGGCAAAAAAAAAGAAAGCAAAATATGATATATTTGCAGATTGGGTGAAATGTGTGGATGAGGATGATGGTTCCAGCAACAGTAACTGCAAGTTACGGTAAATCACGGTAGCTGGCTGGCTGTGCGAGTTGAGAAGCAGGAGCAGCATGGGTTCAACATTTGACATGGGAGATGTATCTGGTTAGGGGGAGTGAGCGGTGGGTGGTAGGTTGTGTAAAAAAAGGATTTTTGTGGACCGAACGATCCACACACCCTCAAGTTAATGTCTCTTGTGACGATTGGAACAACCACTCTCCTCTCGCCGCTCAGAGAGAAACGCCAGTTCTGCGCTTGCCTTGATGGACAGCTATCCATCCAATCACATCCCAGTACCACCGCTGGAAAAGGGAAGAAATGAGGCTGCGGACTGCGGCCATAGACAAAGTTTTGGACAAAATAATATATTTTCCCTCTTGCATCTTACCAAATGGATTGTACAGTACAAAAACAGTTTCTTTTTTTTCTTCTTCTTCTCTCTCTCTCTTAAAAAGAAAAAAAGAAAGGAAAAGGAAAAGGAAGAAAGGAAAGAGTAGCAACACAGTTTTTGAACTATTCTCGAATTTACATTTCCACCACTTTATTATTATAAATATCATTGCTTGCACAAGTACCTGTACCTGTGCCATGATCTTTTTCCTTTTTCCTTCTTTTTTGTTATTACTTTTTTTACATCGAGAGGTGAGGTGTGTGTGCAATTGGAACTATTTTCCTTCCCAACTGCTCAGTTGGGCAGAAGCAACACAACCCAAGGCAACGCAACGCAACGCAACATGAGATTAGGAACAGAAAAGAGCCGATCAAGGGAATTTGATATTTTTACGCAGTGCATCGACGATTAAATCTTTTTTTTTTACCCCCTCCAACTCGACTCGTGCATCGCAGTCGATACAGCTCAGGTACAGTACTCGAGTACATACAGCAACAGCGCAAGCCCCCGATGGTTGGCAGGCACGATGAAGTCAAAATACAGTTCGCTAGCTCGATACTCGCTGAACTGGCTGCTGGAAACTGGGGCTGGGTTTATCGGGTTGGGTTGGCTGGAACTGACGCTGCCGCTGGGCTGGGGCTGGAGAAATTGACCGCTCAACCACCTCACCTGGTAAAGTTGAGAGAAATTTTGAATCGGCGGAAAGCAGAAGAAGAAAAAAGAAAGTACAAAAAAAGACCTCTCTCTTCTCCGCTCAACCACAACATGCTTCAACGCTCAACCAAATGGGTGGAGAGTCATTGACCATCAATCACCTATCACTCACGAGCGGCGACTGACGAGCGACGAAGCCCATCTTGCCAATGTCTAATGTTACGAGTATGATATTGCTTGAGCACCATACGAGCACATATACCCATGCCTTCTCCCAGTTTCCCCCAACCTATCCTTTGAAAAGCATGGGTTCCGCCGCGAATAGGGCGCTCCCAAGGGTCCCGGAGCTAAAGTACGGTAGCAATGCTCGATGCACCGATATGACAGACTAAAACCTTCTCGCCGCCATGGCCTGCTCGAGGGCGGCCAGTAAAAAGTCACCAGGCAGCCAGCCCCATCGCATCACCCCCCTCCTCCATCTCATCACTCATCACCCATCACCTGTCCTTCCCTATCCCGTCAATCAACCAAACTAAGCGGCAAGATCTCTCCCCCGTAATCATTTTAATCGTCGGTAATTTGGGGCGTTCAGCAAGCAAGAGAGAGAGAGAAAAAGAAAAGAAAACAAGAAGACACACACACACACCTTCGGCTCTGGTGATGGTGGCAGTCGCCGCGTGTGGACAAGCCAGGGAAACCATTCATCCAACCCGAGATCCAAATTCCCAGCCCAGCAGGAAAACTCACGCTTCTCTTCAGCACCTTCCTTCATCTCTCCCGGAGCCCTGAATTCAACGAATTCCGTCATTTGCTGCGCTCGAATAGCTAAGGGGCAAGAAGCTCAGCCTCAGCCTCAGTACCATACCCGTGAAAGAATGAGTACGATGATGAAATGCATCCTCGGAGGGAATAGATGAAAAATTAATAATCCGCTCACGCATCCGCATTTTCTCGTTTTTTGCCCATCGATCTGTAAATTGCCACCGATTCGTACGAATCACTTGACATGCATCAAGATGGAAAGATTGAAGCTGAGGAAAGTGGCCATCACCAATCAATCACCCGCTGGAATATTCCCTCCGTAACGTCTCTCTCCATCCACGCTTACCGCCGTCGTATAATTCGAGTAACCCAGTCCCACCCAAACCTAGAAACATAGTTCCTCAAAAAAAAAAAAAGAACGATTAATCCCTCCCTTACCAATTGGAAGGAAGGAAGGAAAAATATCCACTCATTCATCGCACTGATCCAAAAAAGTGGAAAATGAGGAAAGCAGACCCTGAGCACTACCCTTTTTTCTTTCTTTTTGGGAGATGGCAAGGGAGAGCTGAACAAGGTCCAACCTTGAACATGTTTTGGAGGGGGGGAGGGGCTTCGCGACTCTTGCTCGCTCGCCCGCTCGGTCGTCACGGCCATCCATGTCTGCAACTTTTTTTTCTTTCCTGAACTGGGAGGGGCGGGGAATCTCCAACCGGACGCTCCGGCCGTGGATTGGGGTTTGGGGGGATACATGGAGGGAAACGATCTTGACAATTCGGGAAAGTGTGATACGGCACGGGTACGATATGATACGATCTGATATGATGTTTGTTCGGTTGGTTAGCCCAAGGGTAGAATAATATTATTCCGAAAGTGAAAATGTTAGGTGGTCTAGATGGAAGAGAGGAATCATAAGCCCAGCCAGTCAGCCAAAGCGGTCAGAAAGAGCACGATAGAGCAGAGCAAAAGTAACGATATGAGGAAGAAGGAAAAAATCAAGAAAGAAGTCAAAGCAAAATCCAAAACCGAGACAGGCAACAAAAAGCAGGAACACTCACTCACTCGCGCCCAAAACTACAGACAAATTGCCGTGTCTGTCCCATCCCATCCAGTTTCTGTCTCGCCGAAGACAAGGAAAACAAGGGTCGGGGCGCTAAGACATCCATTATCCATCACTCCATCATACAAGATGCAGGAACGGAGGAACAGACGAATGTTCGACTCGTACAAGCAACCCAATCCCCTGCCGCACCACCACCACCACCACCACCACCACAATCCCCGGCTATTATCGCATCAGCCGTTCTCTTCAAACCAGTACCGATTTGCCCTTTTTCCCTTTTACCCCAGAGAGATAAACGATTCCCGGGTATCATGTGGAATCTCAGGATGCCCTCATGGTTAGCATAAGCTACCGTAACTGATGGTGAGAACTACGGTACTTTTTAGTTACATTAGCTTGAGTGACCTCGCCTATCATGCGGCCTCTGGGCCGAAAGGTCGCCTGGTACTGGTACTTGTACTTGTGCTGAAGTAGAACCAACCCTTACCGCATCGTGTCGAGGAGGGTCGTCTAACCGTGCGATTCCGGGGTCAACTGTACCTTTGCGGGATTGTGTGATACTGTAGATAAGTTTTTTTGATTTCCATGATAGGTTTGGTACCGTGTTTTACGGATTATCATACCCGAGACCACCTATGATACTGGGCGATATGATAAACGAGGGTTCCGCTTGAGGAAGAAGGCCGGGGAGCAGGAGGAGGGTGGGTGTGGAGGAATTGAAGCAGCTCACACCCCACGATACCGGCGAGGCGTTTCTTGAAGCAAGCTAGTCCATGTCTGTAAAAGACCCTGCATCGCGCTCAAACTCAATTCTACCTCTGACTTGAGCACCTTCCTTCCCTCCTTCAGGTTTTTTTCTCTCTCATTATTCTTCATCGTCAAAGCGAAGAGGTCAAGACGGTGTTTTGGTTCTTTGGGCATATAGGACAAGCACTGCCACAGCCTATCAGATATCATCATGTTCTTCCTTCTTTTCCTCCTTCCTTCCTTCCTTCCATGTATGCGCGAGGTACTTTTGCGGTATCTTCCATCCACCTATTCCTCGGTACCGACAGAACAGACAGATAGGTTCACTTCACTTAACTTCTTCACTTCAGGTACAGTACAGATGACGAGAGCCTGCCGGATGCAAGCAAGCAAGCTTTCCCCGGGACTCGAGGACAAAAGGTATTTCTGTCAGATAAAAATAATAAAAATGGAAATGTGGAAAAAAGAAAAGACAACAATCCCACTCACAAACCACATTCTCATGTTCAAAAAAGAAACAAAAAACAGAGTGAAGAGGAAAGAAATAATCAATACAGTATGATAACGCCCTCCTTTTCTTTTTCCTCTTTTTTTCTTTTTTTTTCCCTTTTTCATCAACAATTATTACTTCCTACACCCTCTTCCCCCCCCACAGAGACACACACCACCCACAACCTTTTCCTCCCAACCCACCCGTTTATAAATAGCAACGTTGGGCATGTTCCATGGTCATGCCGCAATGGCGCTCGCTGCAAATGCGATGCCTTACGCCCGCAATTTTACTTAACATACGGCACAAACCTCGTGCTGAGATAGGAGTTACTGTATTCCAAATAGGCACCGCTTATGATAAAAAAGAAAAAGAAAAACTTGTTTTTTTTGTTTTTTTTGGCTGGCTTCTGTTTCTGTTCCTGAAGATCTTTGGTAAGCTGCATACCTTTTTTCCCTCTCATGCTTCGCACTTATGGTACCGTACCAGTTATTTCATACTGTACTCGTACCTGTCTTCAGTCCGATATGCATCGGCTCCTCCTCCATTGGTAAAAATCACGTTGCGTATGGTGCTTATGAGGCTTATGGTGCTTATGGAAACTTGTGAAAGTGAGTGAGGAAGAGGAAAGAAAAGGAAAGATACGACGGACTAGATTCGCCGCTTTTCTCCCACCTCCTCGCTCGTTCACTTACTCGTTTTTGTGATAATAATATCGTACCGGGAAGCGTGGGAGGAAGGGAAGGGAAGTTCCCAGGGATATGTGAAAATCACCAAAATGAAGGCAACAGCAACAGTTGCAGCGACCAGCATTATGATAATAATAATACACGACCGACGTTTTCCAACAACACCGTCCAAAAAAAAATACCAACCAACCGACCTATCGGATTGTACTGATCGATAACTCATAGAAAAAAAGGAAAATAGTTCATCCAAAACACCGTACCGTATTTGTTTATTTATGATCACCGTAACTACAACCGCAATTATTTATGTATTCAGTGAGGTCGCATCCCGTTAGCTCATCATACATACCTTTTTCCCCCTTCCCCCCGTCTCCATCCTCCGATAGGTCCGCTAAATCGAATCATTGCTAATTTACCATGATGTCGGGACATCCGGGCTTTCTTGCGATATGATATGATACGATACGAATAGATAATTCAGTGCCCCCCTCCTCTTCCTCCTCTTCCTCTTCCTCCCCCCGCCTGCTGCACTGGTTGGCTGATTGACCGACTGACTGACTGACAGGCCTAACGACTGGCTGGCACTGCACCGGTACTGCAGTCCATCTTTATCCCGTGAGCGAGCGAGCGGAAGTTACCAAAATGTGGTGAAGCCAGGTTAGGTTTAGCTAAGCCTCGGGCGCTTGAGTGAAAGTTTTTTTCATCCATCGGTCTCTCTCTCTCGGTTTGATCCAATCATCCCCGACACTGAACTGAACTCCATATATCGCAACTTACCACATCTTTTTCAGATAGGATAGGACAGGGCTTTATTTATTTATTTATTCATTCATTCATTTATTTAGATTACGCTAAACTACCGGTATATACCGGTATTCAGCCTCAGGGTCGTAAAAAAAAACGTTTACGCAAGTTTTTTTTCTCACTCCCCGACCCGAAGAAATCTTGCATGTGTGATGCCTTCTTTTTCTTTTTCGTTCTTGCATAAGGCATACTAGCTCAGTCTAAAAGCACAAATCTGGCAGATCTATTCGAAACTTCGCACTTGAGAAACGGTTTTTTTTTTGCCCTTTCGTTCCTCGAATCCGGGGCTGAATAGCCCCGCATACTTGTAAAACCGATACTCTGGAATTCGTTTCGTTTCGTTTTCATTCAAGTGGCCTCACGGGGGAATGGAGTGTGGAGGGGGAGGACTGAAATAGAAACTCGCCGCGTACAGATCGTGTGATTATGGGAAGGGATGACCGCCGTTAACTTTACTTATCCTTCCAATGATGCTGGCTGGGATGGTGATGCATTAATAAATTCCACGAGGAGTGCCAAGTGTAGAGTAAGCTGCTGTGGCAAAGCTGTCTTGTGGAATGTGTGGTGATACAAATGGGAGGGCTACTGGTATCAAACAAGAAGATTATCGTTGTTGATTGATTGATTTGTACCCGCTCAAAGACTTCCCTACCTATCGTACCTACCTACCAAGCGCTTGCGCGCGCTCTCTCTCTTTCTCGCTCTCTAACTTGCTGCAGTATGGTCATCTATCGAAATGCCCCGGTGCCTAGGATGTCGTCATTTCTTACTTTGGGAGGACCTACCAGTGTCTACTCGAGTACTCACCTTCCGTTCTTTGAGTCTCTTCTCCGTCTTACAGTGGCAAACCTTTTTCTCCTTCAAGCTCGTCCCTGGGTTTTCATATTATAGGTATATTATGAGTTAATCGCCCAGCCCAGCTCAGCGCAGATTTGTCGGGGGGAAAGGACGAAGGAAATGTAGAGAATAAATGGGTGATGACGACGAAGACGACGACAACAGATACCGGTAGATACAGCATGTAGCGCCTCTTTCCTCCGGTCTTCTGTTCAATTCACATCGTAGGGATTATACCTGCCGCACAATACCTATAATCCATACCGATATGCGCACCCATGATACCAACGATACCAACCAATCATGCTTACCATACCGTGGAGCGCAGCACAGCAGACTACTCGCACAGTAAAGCACAACCATACCAACACACGCAGGTGAAGCATCCCCAGTATCAGTCTCAGTCTCAGCATCGGCATCGGTATCATGGGATGCTATGCTATGCTATGCTATGCTATGATATGATATAGTAAACGGGAATTGGCGTCGTCGCAACTACAAAATACCCATGATAACTCGACTGCATACATGCCTCTATTCCCGCAAGTCTATCCGTGCCGAAGGGGGGCGGGGGCGGGGGGGGGTGCCGAACGGAAAAGAAAAAAAAAGAAAAAAAAGGGAAAGGAAAGAATGAAAGAGGCATGATCGCGAGAGCAACGGTACACAGTAGAAACTGATTCCCCTGCAGTCGGGGGAGAAGAAGGAAGATACAGTAAGGCAGGGCAAAGGAAGGCAGGAACAGAAAAAAAATAAAAAAATAACGGTAAATGTAACGTAACAATACGGCATCGCACAGTGATGAAAAAAAAGTGGGAAGAAAATAAAAAAATAAAAAGGAAAGAAAAAATGTTCCCGTATGGAACGGCATCCAGCATATCGTGTCACAACATATCATCTATCATGAACCGTTACCGCGCTGGAAAGCCATCCATCATCCATCCATCCCACGCCGTAAACCGAGAAAAAAAAGGAAAGCAAGAGGGAGAAGGAAAAGGAAGCCACAAGATCAGGGTTAACCCTCCTCGCTTCTTCCCTTCCATTGCCAAGCCCCAGCCAACCCACAAGCAACGAAACTCGAAAGCCTTTTCTTCCTTCCTTCCTTCCTTCCTTCTTCCTCTCTTTCTTTTTTTCCTTCGTGCGGCGATTCACCCATCCGTGTTGCCCATCCGCTTTTATTACCACAATTGCGAAGAGTCAAAATCACATTTGGGCGTCAGGTGGATCACAGAATGAATTTTTAATTGCAGATGAACGGAAATTCCAGAAAGAATAACTTTTCCCCCCCTGTTTCTTTTTTGTTTTTTGTGGGGGGTGGGTTTTGTTCATACATACATATATATACATACCGGTACACACATATCATAGCGTGTTTGGAGAAGATAGGTAGATATGATAGATAGATAGATAGATAGATTTTCCGTAATGGTATTATTATCATTATGGAAGAATAAGAAGCCGAATTGAGGTGGGAAAAGAAAAAGAAAGTGGTTTAAAAATAACATGGAATAAGTAAAATTCGGTTCTACCAAAATCCCAACCGGGCTTCTCCTCCTCTCCTCTCCTATTCTCTTGTCTTCTTCTCATTTCCGAACATCTGGATAGCGGGCGGGTGCGAGATGCTGCCTTCTTCCCCATTCGTTTCGCTTACTTGCTTGCTTTCCTTCCCGGCAGGTTTCTCGTGCCATACCGGTATTAGGATATGCACCGGGGAATTTGAACGGACGGGCAACAAGCGGTCGTTAGGTCCGTCCTTCCTGGCTTCCCGCCAATCGCTCTCTACTGTAGAGTACGAATACCGCTACTGTAGGCACGCTCGCTAGCTATCATCAAGTGTGAAACGTCTCCGAAACTTGTTCCTGCGTTTGAGGCGGGGAGGAGGGGGGGCGATTTTTCCTTTTTTTCCTTTTGTGATGGAGTTGCTTCAACTTGCTTGTTCCTCTTCCTTCCCTTTCTTTTCTTCCTGCCTTCAACCCCCCCACATGGACTGCACTCTGCTGTCTGATACCGTACCTTACATGCACACGTGCTACGATTGATTGATAATTGGTAAACCACTCGAGAAGGGAGGAAGGAAGGAAGGAAAAAGAGGAACAAGAAAAACAAATCAGAAACAAACAGCCTCAGATGTTTTTATCACAGATTTGGTTCCCCGGTCCACCTTGAATAATACCGTAATATCGATCCGCCCGATTAGAGATTCCCTCGCAAATCAAAGATTTCCCCCATCCACCTTCTAAGTATGGGCATCACACTAGATTCGACGATGAAAGGAAAAAAAAGAAGGGAAGAAAGAAAGAACCTTCCTAACCAATCCATCCATCCATCAACCAATCGCCATACTGCTCGTATCTTCCTCTTCATCTCATCCTTCCTTTCCTTCCTTCCTTCTTTCCACCCTTCTCCGCATACCGACGTGAAACCTCCCCGGAAAGTCCCACCACATCCATCTACAAATTCCGATACCACTACCCCACCATAATCCTGCCCTGTCCACCAAGACAAAAAAAAGGAAAGGAAGAAAGGAAGAAAGAAAGCAAAAAAAAAAAGACACAATTCCGGCCAAATCCTCCCCGGCTTAGCCCGAACCTCGGTGAGTCTCTTATCCAGCAACCAGTAACTAAGAAAAAAGGAAAAAAAAGAAAACCTCCCCTTCCCGCGGAATTTTCCTCGAGCAACGCACGGGCCCAACGACAATAACGATGAAACCTCGCTTCAGGGCTGACGGTTCCAGCTGAGCAAGGGAAGGAGGAGGAGGAGGGTGAATACCGGTACAGCGACTGCATCGAGTTTCAAATTATTTATTATTTATTATTATTATTATTATTACGGGTATCGTGGATGGGGGGCAATTCTAATTTGGGTTTGCATTGTGTTGTTGTGTTGTTGTTGGGATATATATGTGCTGTATTATAGGTGATATAAGTAATGTATTACGGTATTGGATGGAGAGGAGGATGAGGAGGAGGATGAGGAGAGGGCAATTGGTAACGTGACTATTATTCACCTCTTGTACTCGAGTGCCGGTGCTGGTACTCGGGGTAGGGGTGAAGTATTGGGACAAGCAGGGGTAGTAGAGGCCTGAGCATATACCTTGAAAAGAGTAATCAAAGAACCAAAAAGGTAAGAAAACTACTAAGGCCCTGTTTGGCATGCCATCATATAAAAAAATGGCATTTTTCTTGAAAATGGCATATATGCTATTTTTAAAAAATGCCATTTTTCAGAAATAATCATGTTTGGGAATCCTTTCTCCATATTTCAAGGTTTCTGTATGTGAACAAAAACGCACTAACTATATAGGTTTAAATAAGGTAAACCTAAATATTGATGCCCTTTTTGAGTAAAGTGACTGTATTTTCAAAATTTCCCACTAACTATAACTTCTTCTCATAGGATATTTCTCAATATATATATAAGGAACATGTCTGAAAATAATATATTGTAAATTGCTCTTATACAACTCAAAATATGTGTAGAAAATTTAATATTCATTTTCAATTATTATTACTCTTATAGAAAGTTCTATTAGTAATTAGATAATTTGTTTTCTCTATCTTACCCTAACTATTTACTGATTCTACAAAAGAAGAGCATAAAAAAATGGTACTAAATTTAAAAAAAAGCCATTTTTCTTGCGTGCCAAATAGGGCCTAACTAGAGTAATTCTGCTATCCCCCTGCTTGTCCCAATATTTTCCCCCTCACCTGGGTACTTGAGTATGTATGCAATACAGCTAGGTTCACAAGAGGATAAAGTCCTTACAATAATGTCCTTGCACACCAACGATAGATGACATATTAATTTCTACTACTCGTACTCGAGTCTTGTATGTATTCTAAGGGTTTTATCAAAGTGTTCTAGGGTGTGAGCATAAGTCTGTCAAACATTGTCCCACTAGTTGAAATTAGAGTAAAAAAAAAAAGAACCTGTGGGGTGATAAGGAGGGTTGCCATTTAGGTGAGAGGAATCAGAGATATAAAAACGGAGTATCACATAGCATCAGGTCAACACAGTCTTCCTGACAGCAAGGCCATAGTTGTCTCAAGTCAGCAGTAGGTAAAATATTCCCAATCATAATTAGCCGATGGTAGCTGGTACAGTTACAAGTGGTCCTGTTTCTTGAATCGATAATCCTCTGTTTCAAATTTTGCAAATGTCAGAATATTATGAAGCGAATATCATTCTACTGGATATTCTAGATTTGATCCATAGTCAAACTAGACTTATTCTAGTAGGCCAATGGAGTGAGAGAAATGGAAAAGAAAAGACTCTTGCACTGGCTACAGTGGCAAAGGAAGTAGATCTGGGACATGAGGAAATTGTCCTAAGTAACAATGGGGTTTTGAAAATATAGGGTTTTGAGAAATTTGAAATGGAGGGGATTATCTACACTAGAAACATGTCCACTGGTAAAACTGTTCAAGCTAATATGGGATTATGAAATCAAAAGATTTGAGAAATTCGAAATACACATAATTATCCATTCTAGAAATATGTTCACTTGTAGCCAAATTGTACTACTTAGTCATGGTCTCTATAATATGATTGAGGGAAAAATGCTCATGAAAGTCCTTTCCCCCTTTAGGAGCCCCCTGACACATTGCATATCTTGACCATAAACAGGACTTTTTAGATGTAAAATAAACTTTTATGGCTAGATCTAGCCTCTTAGACTTCAGTTCCAATTTATTTGGATACTTTCCTATATACTAGGTGCATAATGGCTTTAAGGATATGCCAAACCTTCTGAACTATATTATTGCTCGTGTGTTGCCCATCAATACCACTTGAACCAGCATCTTGTTTCACCTCATTGGTCATGTCCGCAGCGTCTTGCCCTAGAACATGTTTTGAGCCAACTCAGTTATCCAGTTTGGTATCACAGTTCATGTCAACTGCTTTCAGACGGGTATGTTTTGTTGTATGATTGTTTGTATCTTGCCCGTCCATCCGGGTATCATCAAGAATCCTTACAGAGATATCAATGAATCTTATAAAGGTCTCAAGAACATCAGATCTTGTGTGATTGGTCCAACTCAAACCCAAGATATTCCATCGCGATTAGAAGATCACTACCAAGGATATACATCAGCAAAAAATATTCTCCCTCATGTATTACATACATATCTCCCTGTATCACCTGGTAATACCATCTCCCCCTATACCCCCCATGCCTCTCATTTTTCCGTCCTTTTCTAAAGGCCCATGGG
>Ga0307509_10002191_pt1 | contig 32056 bp, 25 predicted proteins | sample 10_EM_MG_FD_202245 | JGI IMG/M metagenome (GOLD analysis project Ga0307509, IMG submission 202245) | Populus trichocarpa ectomycorrhiza microbial communities from riparian zone in the Pacific Northwest, United States - 10_EM | ecosystem: Host-associated > Plants > Roots > Unclassified | place...
CCGCACCGTTTGGTACGCTATCGGGGGGGGGGGGGGGGGGGGGGGCTCATTGATTCATTGTTTACCTACTTGCGTGCTTACTACTGTCCTATTCTTTTCTGCCTGAAAGGTGCATCTTTAAACGGATGGATTAATCTGCCCCCCCTCCCCCCTCTCCTACTTACCGAGTTACACTAGTCAGTTATTTTTTTCTACCTTGCCACCCGTGTATGGGCAGTTTTCGAAAAATCTGTTCACAAAGTTTAAATGTGCAAGGCTACTTGATGGCTAAAACGATGAAAAGTTCGAGGGAGGTTTGGGTTTCTTTCTTTCTTTCTTTCTTTCATTCCCCGATAGTTTCATCATTCTTTTTCTTTTCATTCCTCATTTTGTGCTCCTGATGGGTGTGTGTGGGAGTTGGTGTGTGGAGGTGGGGGAGGGGGTGAGAAGTCGAGAGGTTGTGTATATGTTATCTAGGGTATTACTTGTGGCTTTTTTTTTTGCCTGGCTAAGTTAGCCGAGAGGGAAGGGAAGGGAGAGATTGCGATGGTAGTTTGCAGAGCATTGGTATCATACAATAAAAAGTTTGTGGCGAAAATTTTGAAGGCTGCGAGTGATAGTATATGATTGTTTGATGAACCGCGTTGGGCGAGGGGAGGAGGGGGTGGTGTATTAGTATGATACTGTGCTAAGCGTATATCGTACCATAGTAGTGCTATATAAACTTATGATAATTCTCGCTCGGGACATTGTGTTCCTGGCTTTGAGGTCGGTTTACGTTGTGGGTGCTATGGAATGAATGCGTATGTGAGCGGGATGTTCAAAGATTATTGCTTTTGGGTTCGCGGGTTCCTTTGGCATTTGGTTGGGTTGGTGTATAAGTTAGATTGGGTTGGCATAATGGTGAGTTGGAAGAGAGTGTGCGGGTGTTGTAGTGAATTTCCTGATTGAGATTCTGTGCTCTAATAATGTAGGATGGCTACCTCCCGTATAGCGGGGCAATGACATTTGGGGGTTCAGTTTTCGCATCACTATCACTACTTCTCCAAGAGGAAATGTCGGCGCGAACGAGATAATATGATACCACTTGTGCAGAACTATCAACACGAGCTTGCAAGGGGCACGATCATGGGATCTAATTAAGCTCCAAGTCTCATGACCCCACCGCTTTCTCTTATTCTAGTCTGTCCACTCTCACTTACACATCCTCCCCATCCTCTACATCCCTAACCAACAGCCCCTCCGCAGCCAAATACTCCTTAACCTGCCGAATCGTATACTCCCCCCGATGAAACTGCTACTCATTAGCATAAAAATCCCCGTCTCGTGGGAGAAAATGGAAAGGCCTACCATGCCCGCCCCCAGCGCAGCATCACTCCCTGTCTTTTGAAAGACCTCCACAAAATGCTCTGGCACCCCAGCCCCACTACTCGCGATGACCGGGATCCTGATGACGCTCTTAACCGCATCAATTAGCTCGAGATCGAACCCAGATTTTGCCCCGTCCTTGTCAATGCAGTTGAGCAATATCTCGCCCGCGCCCATCGCCACCACCGCTTTCACAAGCTGATGGACGTCCATGTCACGGCTTTCGCGGCCACCCTTGATGGTGCATTGGTACCAGCAGTATTCCTCCCCGTGGGGACCCGGAAAGGCCGTTTTTAAGGTTGTGTGTTGGGTAGCGGAGGGGGAGGCGACGTATACGCGTTTCGGATCTACCGAGACTACAACGGCTTGGTTTCCGTAGGCCTTTGATATTGTTTCTATGGCAGTTTTGCCGCTGAGGGACTCGCCGGATGCGTAGTACTCTTCTGCAGCTGTGACCGCATCGGTGCCTATGGAGACTTTATCTGCACCACTCTTGAAGTATAATGTTGCCACCTCAAGCGCGGAATGGACTGTCCCATCCGGGTCAATTAAGTCTTTAATCCCCCCGCCGATGGTCAAAGGCACGAACACAGTTTCACTCGTCTGGCGGAGGATCTCGAGCATGGGTAGATCTGCCAACGGGCAATTTCTGAAGCTCGTAATATTCAGGAAGGTGATTTCGTCGGCGCCGGCTTCAAAGTAGCGTTTTGCAAGCTCAACCGGCTTCCCCAGATTTCGCACCTGGCCTGTGCCCTCGGCAGACTTCTCGCGGACATCGTATTGGTCGCCCTTGGTGACCACTAGATCACCCTGGTCGTTTGTGCGGACATCAAGGCAAGCAATTATTCGTCTCGTTAGTCCTCTCGACTCCAACTTCCGGACGGGCTCTGCTGTCCGAACGTCGGGTAAGGGTGAAATGCGAACACTGTTCAAGAAGGCTTTAAGAACGCGCAATCCCGCAGTCCCGCTCTTCTCCGGGTGAAACTGTGTAGCAAAGACATTTCCCCGGCCAATCGCTCCAACAAACTCTTCCTCTCCGTACACTCCGGTTGCTACGTCCCATCCGTCTGCTAGGAGACTATCGTCCACCGGCGCCGCGTAGGAATGGACATAGTAGTACTTACTATGTGGACGCAGCCCATAAAACGACCCAATAGCGGAATTCCACCCGATGTGCGGAACGGATTTGGTGGCCGGGTCGAAGAGCCTTAGTGTTCCCGGAATTATTCCCAGACCGGGGATCGAAGGAGATTCTTCGGATGCGGCAAAGAGAGCTTGCAAACCTACACAGATGCCCATGAATGGTTTGCCGCTATTTATGAAGGACTTTAGGGGTTCGGTGTATCCGGCTTTGGAGAGGGTTTGCATGCAGTGGCCGAAGTGCCCGACGCCCGGGAAGATAACGCGCTGGGAGAAATCAGTTGAGGGGAATTGATAGATAGTAGGAAGAGTAGGGGATACTTCAGCGGCCGCAAGGTCTTCTGGTGACTGAATCCATTCAATCTCAAACCCGACTCGCTCAATCGCGTTCACCAGGGAACGGATGTTTCCTCTAGTACGTTTGTCCGTTTTAGCCCTTTAATTGAGGGATTACAGCTTGGAATTGACAATTAAGAATTGAAGGACTTACGATACTGTATCTAACAGGTGAACCTTTGGCATTTTTAAAGCTTAGGGGAAGTTGGTGGGTGTGTATAGTTAGTTTGCTTCGGGCTGTTTATGCAAGGGAAACTTATTTCACAGCATGGTGGACAGTGGGCGAGTTGCCCCGCTTTTTGCCAAGACAACCGATTGTGTCTCAAGAATCCGGCTCCCTCGAGTGCCAATGTGAAAATAGACCTGTTTGAACCACAGTACGAGCATTGCACTCGAATATTGTTTATTACACTTTGTCATACCTCTACTTACAGCTGAAGTATACAATTACTAGCCTCACTAATCACGGGGTTATCGGCGAGCCCACCCAAACATGCGATACCACCCCACCGCTACTTCCGAACGCTCAATTCAAACGCGCAACAATCCCTCTTTGGCCTATTCATTAGTTAGCACCCACGGTTCCCAGACATATTGGTGCCAAACATACGGCGTAGAACTTTCGAAGTTTGACCCCACCGGCTTCAAGGACTATCGCAGTCTACTCCTCAGTAAGCATCTGGTTCATCCGGTGGCAGAATCCTCATACCTCAGCATCCATACTATATCCGTGACTATAGACTACTTCCGTAATGCCCACCTGCACGATTTTAATACTGCAAGTCAAACACGGACACCTACACTCAACCACACTAATCAGTAAAAATTCGAAAAACCCACCATTTCAACGACGATAGCGGGCACGCACGTATCGCAATATAGCGTTGCCCCGTCTCCGACCCTCTCTCTCCCCGCCTCTAATAACGCATTCTCCTCGGCATGGATGCAAAGACAAACATGCCCAACCCCTCCTTCAGTCCCGTTATTGCACTTCTTGCATCCGCCCTCATTACAATTCACTAGATTCCTCGGCGTGCCATTGTAGCCTGTCGATATCACGCGCTTCCCCCGGACGAGCACGCACCCAACGCGGCGTTTCATACAATTACTTCGGCGCGCAGCGAGAGAGGCTAGCTGCATGAAGTAGGCGTCCCAGTTTGGTCGGAGGCGGGATTCGTCCTCGAGTTTTAGGGCGTCAAGGTTCTGGTGTAGTTTCTCGAGAGAGTTTGTAGCGTTTAGAAGGCGAACTGTTGACTTTTGAACGAGGTGTGCTATGCCGTGGTCCGGATGGTACATGCTTGTGTCGCATTCTCGAACGAAGGATTCGAAGGTCTGTTCTAGTGACGAACTATCGACCCTTCCCCCCCAACTCGGTCAACATGGCCTCCCTCGTCCAGATGATTGTATGACGAACCTCTTTTGATATCGCTGCCATCGAACCAATGTCGGGGCATCCACGCTCAATAGTAAGAAGAACGGGCGGCGTAAGAATACCTCTAGAACCTTGGGCTCTATCGACCCCACTCCCAACATAACGAACCGTTTGGACCAGTGCCGGGTTACGTAGTCCAGTAAGCTTTTGCACGAGGGATAGCTTTTCTCTCCATCGGCCCATGATGCGCAATTGTGGCTGCCGTTGCTGCTGATGTTGTTGGCCTTCTCAACCCGAACCACGGTGAAGTTATGTTTTGTCGCTAGATATTTCGCTACTTCTCTTCTCCCAGAGCAGAGAGCTGTTGGAGCATTAGTCCATATAACTCTGCTGAATCTAAGGTATCAATACGCACTGCCGCAGATTCCAATGAGCATTGTGTGTTGAAAACCCAATTCTCAAAGGTTTTATTACCGAGGCGAAATGTGGCGTTGGGTCGAGCTGTGGGGGGGGGGTTCGACCTGGGCAACCAAGGATCTGCTTTTGCCAGCGTTGCTGAGCGGTCCCCGGACAGATCTCCGATTTTGTTAGCAAGTGTACCAATCTGCTTTTACCCTATCTAAAACTGCCAAGATATTGCCAAGTGAGGGATCTGATACACGGTAGGAGCTCGAATAATTGGGCATCCCGCTAAGAAGTCTGAAATTCCCTCTCTTGGATAGGGGGCGAGCACACAGCGAAACTGGCCCCCTCAGCTTGGGCTTGGGGCAAAAAATGGAAAAAAAATGAAAAGGGAGTCAGATCTTATATACCAGCAAAGGCAACTCCAATTATTCGAGTTCTTACGGTATATTATTGTCTTATCATAATCTTCAGCGAGAGGTGTGACTGTGCTGAAGACGCAAAAAAGCCATAATCTATCCTACCCTCATGATAAATATGTGAAAATCATAATTGAAATATAGTCCTCCTTTGATTAAACAATTTCTCCCAGTTGAATTTTTTTTCGGCTATCTAATAGTCTGCTCATTATAGTATCAAGTTGAAAATATATTCTATATAGGTTATGCTGTTAATTAAACTACCCATACTGAAGAATAAAATCCATGCCGGGACTGGCCTCCATACCTAATATATCCCATGCTTCGCAATAACTTGGTAGTTTTAAATAAGAGTCGAGTGCACACGGTTAACAAAGAGAAGAGACCTATCCCAAGAAGCTACTTAGCAATTTCGAGCAGGTCCTAGGTGTTCAAGAATGGAAAGGGGGTAGGAAAGATCATTTTACAGTTTAATAGAAACCCGCACCAGTCATAGTATCGGAACCCTCCTATTGTAGGATATCAAAACACCAGTAGTCAAGAAACAAATAGTTTATCAATCCGATATAGGTCGTGCTCATGCATTCCTGATGTCATATGAAGGCCGGGGGGGCTTTTGCAGTCAAGTTGGATTATCTTATAGAACGTCCGAGTAGTGCTGTAACCAGCAGATATCAGGTTGCCATAGCTATGATAGTTTATTGCTTTATATAATAGCAGGTGCTGATTACAAGGAGTAGAAACCCATGTGCTTCTAGCCTCCAAATATAGTAATCGTTAATCCCTCCATCATAGCCTATCTATAATATACAACCTATTGAGCATTTAGAAAAACATTCTTACGAGAAGTAGCATTGAAATATTACCCGTAATTTAGTAATTGTCTTTGCAAATAGAATCCTCAACACGCCAATCTTAAATAACCAATCACAATTCTTTACCTAATAGCCGGAAACTCTTATATCCTAGTTCTATACCAACTAAGACAGCTGAAAAAAAAAACATAGATAAAACGAATATAATAAAACCAAGAAAACATACCCTTCAGAACTTCAGGCAGCAAGGAATCTCGTGCCTTCTGACATTGTCCGACCTCCTCCTACACTCTCTGTCGTCAAATGTCTCCCGACCACTCCCAAGCCCGTTAACGCGGGAAGCGACCACTATTCCCCTACCGGTGTACTGTACTCGCTCTCCGTTTCATCTTTGTGGAGAGTTTTCTTTCCACAGTTTTTCGATCCTTAGCATCTTGGTTCTTCATCTAGTGTAGAGTGCCAATTCAGAACAGTTGACTATTACTCGCACCGATTCCTTATGCTCCTCACAGAAATAACGTGAAATTCGACAACAAAGTATTATAAGAGATAGAGGGTTTCAGAAGAAGACACTGAGAATGAGGAAAGTGCGGTCTTGGGCTAACCCGATTGTTAAGATTTCGCTCCCCGATCGGGAATTTCGAAGGGCATAGCCAGGCCCTCGAGCAATAGGGAGGTCCTGTTACGCGCGTGCGCTCGAGCTCGAGCTTTGCCTCGTGCTATGAGGGCCAGCCTGTGGATAGAGAAAAGGATATCATGAGGGCTAGGAGAATATTTCACCATCCGATCCCAGCACCCTTGGTAAATTTATATAGCCCCCCAGCACAGTCACCTCGGGTATGTATCCCGAACGGAATCATACTGAGTCCATACACCTCTTTGCTTACTCTGTTTACATTCTCAAGCTCACACTAATTCATGAGCCATACAAGTTCAAGGTTCAAGCATGGTTTCCACTTGAATTACTATACCTAATCAAGGGCATCACAAGGTGAAAGATAGCTACAGTGCTGACGAATTCAATCCCACGTTCCCGGTCCCCAATTAAACCTCCCTAACCAAAAAGAGTGCGACCCCAAGCTCTGCTACCCTCCGTTATCGCAGAGGATGGACCCGGCCCCTACCATATCCCCCTCCCCAATTGCCAACCCGAGTGAGACATCGTGACCTGGACCCCTCCACTTCACAAAATCTCCCCACCCACTTTCCCTCTTATAGAACTACTCTATCTGCCATTGATGCCATCTTGCTTCCCAAAAAAACCGTTATACGTCACGCCAGATCATCTGACCTCTCACACCATGTACGGTTAATATAGAGTTTTCCCGGCTTATCTTGATCATATCTGATCGCTTCGTTTGAGGCGGGAGTACCAGCGCGCTCAATTGTGATGGCTTTTTGCACGGCCGGAGTTTTTCATACCACTTCCTTAATATTTTCGGCAGGGCATAGTTTTGCATTGCTCTCATCCTACAGTGATAGGGAAGGCCAGATGGAGGGTTGATTTATGTCAACTGCCCCATTCCTCGAGTGATCTCCCGTGACGGCAACTTGTCAATGTGGCTCGGATCATTGAAGGCCCGGTGAGGGAGCTGAAAGGTATGGGCTTTTTTGGATAGATTGCTTACGCCCAAATGCTTGTAAGTTACTTACTGCGCTCGAGTACAACAATGTATGGGACATGTTTATTAGCTCTCCAGAGCACTTGAGTATGGTACAGGAGGCAGGTGCGACTTGGCTACGACATCCATGGATAAAGCTGTTTCTGTTAAAATGAGGTACGGAGATTGGTAAAGTCGGGCCTTCCCCCGCCTCGCTATGCATTGTACTCGAATGCGGTACAAACGGGCCCCAGATAAAAATGGTTGTTGTGTTAATTATGGGAGATTAAAGATGTTCGCCTTAGGCTTCCCTACACCGGGCGCTCGTTTTTCCGAATGGTTCTTCATCGTGCTTACCTGTGCCATAGCGTCACCCTACTTGTGGCTACTGAACTTCTGGTCCTCTCTTTGCTCCAATTAAGAATTGCAACATCCAGCGGCGGAGGGAAGGAAGGAGAGCCTAATATAGGATCTAACATATCTATCTAGTACGGACTTGTAGACAAGGTATCGGCACGACATTCATATCTAAAGGGCAAAACTAGTTGCCGGGCCTTCAGGTGCCTTGTGCGGTTGATTAAAGCGATCTCGGCGATATGATGAGCATCGATAATGGAGCACCTTCGAGCCTCTGGTTGGCGTGTGGCTTGTATATTACGTGGGCTCCGGGTTCACCGGGGTAGAGCCGATTCCCTGTCTTCTTGGAAATGGGGGAAAATGTCTGCGCGAGTCCAAACAGCTCCAATAACTTGCCAGCCTGCGGCCGAGAAGGCCCAACATATTTCCTCGAACGCCGTATTGCTGTTCGGGCAGTTTGAACCCCCGCAGGCCCCGCTAGGAGCATAGTCCTGTCCCAATAAACCGAGGGAACAGGTGAATCGAAAGAAGGACCGAGAAGGGGGATGAGGGAGTGAGGAGGAGAGGATGGGATTAGAGCAATCATCAGACGTTGTAAGTGGGGCAGTGGGTAAAAGTCATTGAAGTCGTGAACACAACGCTTGATTATCATGTTTAATGAGGCTGTAGCTGGTCAAAGAAGCCGATATGACGGATAGAGACTTATGGTAGGTATATGCCTCCAGTAGTATGCCGGGGGGAAAGGGGAAAACAAAGCGAGCGTACCATACAATTGGTTCTACTAAGATAATACCGTGAACAAGATACAATAAGTTAGAGTCTTTCTTGCTCTTTCCATGGGCAAATGTAAAATTTTCAGAGGAGGGGGAGGAGGAAAGGTGTTTGGAAGGAAGGGAGAACTGAGGTTACGGCGGATGCAAGTTAAAGTGATATTTCTTGTTTTATTGTGATATTATGGAAAAAAAGATACAAAATAAAGGACCCCGGCTGACAGGAAAGGTTCCTCACCCGCTCGGTGTGCTGTACGGCAGCGTCGTTGCCAGCAACGGACAGCAACAATGATCTCCCTCGCTCTCTCTTCCCTTCCCTTCCTTCTCTCCTCCGACCAGCTCTCTCTTCCCTCTCTTTCCACTCAACATCAACAACCCTCTTGTATCCGACAGCATAACAATTAAATCCTATTCTCTTCTGTTCTACATCTTACTCCTGCTCCTGCACCTTTCCCCCCTTCCCTCCTATCCCGTTTTAACGGCCTACTTATGAGCTCCCATTCGCCGCCGTCAACCTAATCAACGTCAACGCCTCAAATAATATCAGCCTGGCCTCATCTTCTTCCCCTTGACCTATAGAATCGCCTGTCTGTGTTCTGTACCGCGCTCTCGTCTTGGTCGGTGATTGTGTATTGGGTCTACGCTGTTGCTCCCTCTCTCGCACCATTGTTCACTTGACTCCTTGGCCACTCCACCCCCTTTCCGCCGTGCGCAAAATATTCGGGGCCCATATACTCGTTTCGTGCCGATACCGGGATACCATCGATACTTTCACTGATAAATCCTGCTCCTGGTAAACTTACGCATTAATGGCTTCGACGCGCAAACCCCCTGTGGGAAACAATGTTTCAAGTCCACTCAATCGACGCTCCATGCCTCCCACAGCCCCCTCCACCGCTCAGGGACCTGCTCGCTCTCCAACCCCAAATTCTAGCAGGCCGGTCGTTGGCCCGTCCAATGGTGTGGCACGCCGTAATACTCTTCGCGATCGAGAGCTGAGCTCGAGCAATCCCAACAGAAACAGCACCTCATCTCCACTCAGTGCTCGTTCCGCCGCCAAGCGTCCTTCATCTAACTCTTCTGATGCAGATCTTGAGAGCGCAGCAATTCTAGAAGATCTGCGCAGCAGATTGGCCCAGAGCGAATCCGCGGCTGAGGCCGCTGCTGAAGAGTACGCTAAACAGGTCAAGGCCTTGCAACTAAGGCTGGAGGAAGCTTTGGGTGAGCAAATGAAGATGGAAGAAGCATGCCACGCCAAGGACGAAGTTATTGAAAACTTTGAAATCCAAATTAAGGAGTTGACAAGAGCAAAAAGGGATCAAGAGAACATATATGAGGCAGAGGTAAGGATGCGCTTTCACTCTGATACTGTTGACTTGATCTAACTGTGGCCTTTTCCCACCAGAGAATCGCTGCGCAGCAAGAAAAAGAAGAGATGATGGATAGAGAGGAAGAACTTAACGCCATCGTTCAACGGCTCAAGGATTCTCTTGCTCAGCGTGAGAAATCTGCTGATCATGACAGTCGCAACTGTATGTCTCCTTTGAATATTATATACAGAGACTTAAGCTAATCTTTTCCCTTATTACAGCCCTCGAGTCTCCTTCTACGGATGAATCTCTTGGATTCGCGCCATCGAATAACGCCCCAGCTCCCAATCGCAACAATGGCATTCTTCTCCAGAAGGACAAACTTATTGAGTCGCTTCGCTTGGAACTTGCTGAGGCACAGATCCGGCTTGCCGAAGCTGACCATCAAGGAGGAACCAAGCTACACCAATTGGAGCAGCAGCTTCTTGAGACCCGGATGACGAATGCGCGTTTGATGGAGGATAATGAGAGTTTCCAACTTCTCCTCTCATCAGCGGCCCTCAATGGGGACTTCCCACGTGGCGATTATAACGATGCATTCTCGGAGGCTGAGCCTGAACCGGAGTCACATGTGGCCAAGAAAGTGCAAGGCTCGCCCCGGAATTCAATCTCTCTTGGATCCAACCTGGCGGAAGAGCTCGAGGAGGCTACCCATTGTGAAACTGAGAAATACCGCAAGGTCGAGAGCGAGTTGAAGGCGCTGAAAGAGCAGAATAAAGCAATGTCCCTCTATATTAACAATATCATCGAGCGGATCCTGCAACATAAAGATTCTGAAGCTATCCTTGATAAAACAGCGTCGCTCGGCTCCTCTGCAGCAACCCCAACCGGCACCGACAAGGCGCTACCTCCCCCACCAGCTGAGGAAGAGCCCGGTCATGGTAAAATCCTTCAGAGGACAAAATCTTTAGCCAACCGAAATAGCGCGAAACCCCCCAAACAGCCAACTGAAGGTGGGGCAGTGTTGACCAGGTCACAGTCTATGCGTGCCCCTCCGGTCGGTGCGCACAAACGGTCGCAATCTGACGCTAATACGGTGTACACCGGTGCCAGTGTGGTCAATAATCTTTATCGCGGTGAAGGAATAATTACGCCACGGTCCCAGACATTTTATGGAAATGAGCAGTTTAATAAGGGTAATCGCCCAAGAAACTCGGATATTAGCCTTGACTCTACCGCCTCTGATGTCGGTGATCTTCCGGCTCGCCCGGCGCCCTCACCTACGCATAGCGCAGCCGTGGGGCCTATTGCTGGCAATAAGCTCCGGCCTTTGAGATTGGTTCAGGAGAATGTGAGCAATGGCCTTGTCAGCCCGCCTCTTCAAGGAGGTTCGCGAAAGATCTCTGGGGATTATAAGGACGACATAGAGGATGCAAATGCGAAGTTGGAGAAAAGACAGAGCAAGAGGGGCAGTTGGTTAGTTCACGCATTCTTATATCACCGAATCCTAGACCTGTACTGACCACCCTGTTACAATAGGATGACATGGTTTAATAGAACTAAGGAGGATCAGGCATCCATGCTCCCAGCCGAGAATGTACTATTCGAGAGAAAGGATGTCGAATAGGTTACTGATACCCATTTTGGAACCTACCCTTCCATTTCACGTTTCTCTCTCCTCTCCTCTTTTAAACTGCGTCCTAGATTGCTTGACCTGGGTAGCGACCGATTTGTGTATATGTTCCTGCCAGGCGGGTTTTATTATCCCATTTTCCCCTCCCTCTCTTGATTCTCCAGACACTTTCTTTTTTTCTCTTCCTACTTTCGTTGGGTCGAACCCCCTTTATTAACTCCCCAAAATGATGTCCTTGGCGGTACGATGGATGAGTAATGACTGTTTTAAGAAAACAAACCCCTCTCGCTGCTTTTCCTCTTTGCTTCATCACACTACTCTGTGCTTTTGCCGATGTTTCCACTGGGCGCGTGAATGGATACTTCGATCCAATGAGTGAATACACTGTTGAAGCGCTTCGGTTGTGAGTGTGGGTGTAGAATCCGACGCGTGCACGTGACTGCGGAAACGCATGTTATCAGCGAGTGAGGTTTTGTGATTGCTTTTAAATTCTACGCAGGTTAGCACGATTGGAGATGCTCTAATGTCCTCAGTAAAGGGGTCTTTTTTATGGTGTTATACGATACCGGGAGGGGGGGGGTTATATGGACTGAGTATCTCATCCGCATAAATGTACTCATATATCATGCGTAACTCCAACTGTAGCCATGATTAAATACACATTTACCCATAAGTTGTAAGAGGGAAAGAAAGAAAAAAGGAGAGAAACCCCAGGATATTAAAATTGGCAAAGTGATAGAGATATCCCAAGAAGCATCATAAAAGATTTGTGAAGGGAGAAAATAAGGCTCCCAAAAAAAAAACCTCCAGCGAAGACGAAGTCAACCTACGCAACGCCAGAGAGAAATCGAATACAAGAACGCCAAAGCCCCATCTATCATACAAAGAAATAAACCCTCAAGTAAACGGCCTTCTCCAATCGCTAACTCCACCACCGCCGCCACTACTCCCACTCCCGCCCCTGTGCAGACTGTACCACGACGCCTCAGGCTCCACCGGCCCCTCCTGCGGCGGTGGGCTCATCATGCGCTCTTCGCCGGCCGTCGTGAGTGCGTGGAACTGGGTCTCCTGCACCGCCGGCAGCTTTGCCCCGGCGGTGGTGAGGGGGTGTATGGGAACCGGTGGGTCGGAGTGGCCAGAACTGCTGAGCGAGCTTACGGTCGAGGTCGTGTTTGCTCGGGTCACCTGGATATGCGGGAGGCGGGGCGCGACCGGGGATACGGGGAGGTAGGTTGGCGGGAAGGTTTGAGCTGGGGGGGAGGAGTAGGAGATGTAGGAGTGGTGGTTTTGGTGGGGCTGCGGGTGGGACTGGGGGGGAGGGGGGAAGGAGCGGGAGGAGAAGGATGTGTTTGCCGGGTTGTAGGGTGGATTGAGGAGGTTTGTGTCGGTGGCTGGGACCGGGTTGTAGGGTCGTTTGCCGGGGAGGAGGGATTTTATTGCTGGTGGGTTTGGTTGTTAGTATTTGGTGCTTGTATTAATGGATGTGATGATGGGATGAATGGGGAGGAAGCGGGGAGGAGTTATCATACCATTCATTGGCCCCGCCGGGAACAGTGCATGTCCCTTCTTAGCACCAGCGGCTCCCGCCGCTCTCGTCTCCCTAATGGCACCGCCCCTACCTTCCTTCCCCTTGGCCAACTTCACATATAGAGCCACTAGTAGTGCGACAACAACCACAAACACCGCAAACGTAGTCCCAACAATAACCTCCACCTTCGGACCTTTCTTCTTGCCCCTCACTGTGCCCTGCCCAGCCGCACTCACGACACCTGCTGTGGCGGTAGCAGTAACAATTCTTGTCGTTGTCGTACGCTCAGTGACAATATCTGTGGTCATCTTCGCTGACATACTAGTTATTGTGGTAAAGGAGGCAGCTGGGGCGGTGAAACTGATAGTAGAGGTTATTGTCACGTCCGGGCCCCATATTGTGGTTGTCACAGTCACAGTGCTGGGCTGTTGCAGGGCCTGGCGGCGGGCTTTGGGGGCCGCGGTGGGGCTCGGTGTAATGGTTGTTGTGGTAGTAGATATCAAAGTAGTTGTGGACTTGGTAGCGGAGGTGGTCTCACTTATGACCATGGAGGTCGACATTCCCGGGTCGACAGTCAGAGTCGCCAGGACCGTCAATGTATAGTGGGTCGTTGCAGTGACAGTCACCGTCTGTGGAGGAACCCATTCTTGCGGAATTGGTTCTCTGGGTCGAAGATGTGCTCCTACCGCAGCGGTAGGACTGGGAGAGGAAAGTGGTGGTGTGCTCCCCAGTAAGAGCAAGAAGTACGAGAGCATACTTCTACAGCTATTGCTCCACCTCGTCATCGTGGATGTGAATGTGTTTTGTGCCTCAGTTCCCTTCCCAACATAGAACCTATCGTACCGAAAAACGACTTCCGTATGCGACTATGTGAGCGCCGCACTTAAGCACCCTTCCTTTCCTCTCCTCTCACTCGTTCGGTAGTGGTTGGACTTGGTTTTTTTTCCCCTCTCTCCCTCTCTTTTCTCATCACCCAACACGCGCAAAGTGCGGGCCCTGGATAAGATATAATAATGAAATTTCCGTGCCAGTCTTACCGTTCTCGCCCCCACCACGCACATATAATACATGCACACACACCACGCGCAAACCCGGTAACGTTTCGTTTAGAACGTATGGGTATTCCCTGATGCTGCTGGGTTGGAAAATACGGTATCCGTGAGTGTCACCGGTGTGAAAGTTGCTCTTTTTTTTTTGCCCTCTCCCTCCTGGGACTCCTCCTGTGGGGCGCTGTGCTTGCTCTGGTGGACTCCACAGATGTCAGGCAAAGCAGGGGAAAAACTGTCACCAATGGTTGGCCCCAGGTCCCAGGGGCAGGGGAGGATAGAGTGCTTTTAAAAGCCCATTTGTGAGCCCAAAGCGTTTGAGAGGCTTCGCTCTGCGAAAAAGAAATAAACTTGCTCGCTTCCCATGAATGCATAAGCCATGATTTGAATTGATAGCTTTTTGTTATCCGATCTTCGTTTTTGTTGCACAGGAAGACCCTTCTCAATCTTCTCCGAGTGTCATGATGTCTCGCCCAGCGGGTGCAGTTGTTCACTTAAGCTTTGTACTACACTTCCGCCAAATGCGGTTCTTGAAGGAGTAGCCCGACACACGCGGGCGTCGTCTTAGCCGCTAGGCTATGTTACTCAAGCACCCAATGGCCACGCCCCCAACATGCTTGGCCCGGGAAAGCATAAGTTGACCATAAATAGCTTTTACCCCCGGTTCGGCATGCGTCCGCAAGAGAGAGGGAGGATGCGCACACTGTATCATCTAGTGATGATCCCGTCGGAGGAATAAGATCATCTGTTTCTTCGCCCTGTTGGTATGGAAGCCCATGGGTTGGAAGTAGGAACAGTATTATCGTGGTGTAAGAAACTCGACTTGGCGGACCATGTGCCAGGTGGTCCAAACCCCCCCCTCCTCTGGAAAAGTGGAGAAAAATACTTGCGCACCAAAAAATCCCCGAGACAAAAAAAAAGACAGCTGACCCCGCGAGGAGAGGTATCCAACCTCCTTGCATATGTTCCGATTACTCGACTGCTCGAGTGTTCGAGGTCTTACGGCAGTTGTAGACCTTGAATCGCTGAGACCCTCTAGTCAAGTTCGCGATCTTGAATACTAGTCTATTCAAGAAACCGTGACCACCCAATCAGCAGCCGTGCTCCAAGTCGTTTCTATCACAGTCATGATGAGTAATACTCGCACAATAGAGTTTTCTGTGTCCATGCTAAGCCCCAGAGTCTTTTCCATCCCGATTACTATAATGGGCCCGCATCATGATCCAGATTGCAGGCCGGACCAGAGAGCCCCGGCTGTCTAAGGAATACCGGAGGCGTTCTAAATGCTCAGTATATCATACAACAAAAGACCTTATCACGAAGTCAATCTGGCTACCCACTTATACGAACTCCCATCCGCCTCAAAAAAAAACGAGAAGAAAAAAACCCACCACGGCAACAAGCCTACAGAGCAGATATCGTAGAACATAGCCTCCTCAAATCTCATAATCATTCATATAAAAAAATCCTCTCCGCATCCCACATCACCCGAATGTCAATCGTGGCTTGGCCACGTCACGGTGAGAAACCATGAATATGATATGCACTCACTGGCAAGCCCGCTCTCCGGTGAAGAACGTTGAATGTCCTATAATATCCCACCGCTGCCTCCAGCAAACCAGGCAAGTCATAGTGACTGCGCAGAAATGGGCATGGACTCGGGCAGGGGCCTAATAATGGTGTAAGTTGGGACATCCTGGCGTCAGGGCATCCGGACGCTTTATAAATAGTCAAGTAACTTATATACTTTTGAAATAGTACGATCGTACCTTCTGATATGCACTCCCTACGCCTCTGAGCTTGTCTGCATTCTTTAGTCTTGGTTTAAAGATGCCAAAGTTCAATTCACCCCAATTCCTTTTCTCCTGTGCCGTTGCTCGATCAATTGATCGAATATGCAATTCCGTTCCTGTTTATTTTCACCCGTCCTCCCTATTACCTCCCACACACCATCGTATGTTGCTATTTAACTACATAAATAGTGGATCCCTCTGGCTCTCCTGAGTCTCCGATATACAGCTCAACCATTCCATCTCCTAAATACATACTGAACCCACCCAAGCGTGTGATATGAGCCCCAAGGGCAGCTTTTGCTCCTCTCACTGACCGTGCGCTTAGGCTGCCCTCGAGTGCAATGCATAGAAATTGGAAAGCCTATAAAGTTATAACCCTTGTCTCCAAAGAGATCCCCATGGGATCAACAGAAATAGTTTTCTAATTTTTACATGAACACCCAAGCACTCGAGTATAATGCCTAAGCAGCTTTCCTGTTACCATAAATCCAATATCGAGGAGTGAAGTTACAACCTTGCCTACCACTTGTGCAGTACCACATGTTTTTCTCGTCAGCAATCAGTGTTTAAACCTCGTGGGAGTAATGCCCCTCTTGGGATGCCCCCACTATCAGGAGGCTGATACCGGTAGGTCTTCCGGCGTATGATACTGCTTGTCTGAAGCGCCTTCTTACCTACCGTAAGCCAAGTTCCCAGCGCGCGATGCTCAACCTTGCACAAGCCATACCTCACTCATGATAAGTGGGAAGGAAGGTTTACGCGAACAGTACTTTGATCCAAACAGAGGGGACTGCGGTGTGGAGGGCTTGTTGATCACTACGGCACGGCACCAAACGCGCCATACGGTATAAGTTCTGGATTAAGATATGCGTAGAATCGTTGCCATCAGAGCACCCGTAGACTCAGGAATGGAGAGTGTCATTAATTTCGGGCCCCTACTGTATGCTTGCCCGAGTCTGGGACATTGTTGGGGGCTTGGATGAGCCAAGCCCCACAACACTGCGGTGTGGAAGAGCTGGTGGGTACCTGTGGCACAATCGAACTGCGGTTATACCGTAAAATCTCGAAGAATTGGGCTGGCTTGGCAGTGGATCTTAACAGAATTCACCATACAAAACACTACCAATATGTCGATCTATTACCATTTTAGTGGTGTTTTGTATGGCTGAGCCGCACTGCCAAGCCAGCCCAATTTATCGAGATTTTACGGTAAGGGTTCGGAAGATACCGGTAAGGCACTGAGAAGACGGGACATGGCTTGGACAGATAGGGAAAGGGGGAGAATAATGACCATAAGAGGAACACTCGTAGTATTAAAAACTGTCAATGTGATGGGGTGAAGCAGTGAGTCTGGAACCAGGTTCATACGAGTATTGGGCTTCTAGTCGGCCCTACAGATGGTTCTACAAGTACAAAAGCCTTTGATATTTCCCTCGGGTAAACCATGCTCCGCTGTGGGCCATGCTTACTTTCTGCCTCTCTTAGGCTTTGCCTTTGGCTTCGGCTCCTCTTCCTCCTCCTCCTCCTCCTCCTCCTCTTCCTCCTCCTTTCCCTCCTCCTCCTCCTCTCCCCCCTCGGCCCCACCCTCATCCTCGTGTTCAACAGCGGCCGACCCACCAAATTTTGGTCTCTCGAGCGTAACCCCCGCATCTGCAAGATGCTGTTCAATCTGTGGAAGGACAGATAACAAAGTGTTGAATTGTTCTATGGTAAGAGAGATACCCTAATCATGCAATGTCAGCATTAAATCGATATCAAAAATGAAAGCGAAAACATGGTAAATATTACCTTTTTTCCTGGAAGAACCTCCCCATCCTTTTCGAAATACTCGCGGATGTTTATCAAGTTCCTACCATTGAATTTGCTCACACCAACACGACGGAGGCGGCCTCCGATCTAAGGCCTGTAAGTATGGAACAAACCCATCAAGGCCTAAAGAAAAAACTCGCCTCCCAGTAGGGGTTTCCCCCATTATCAACAGCCTTCTTCCCAATCTCTACCTTGGAACGTTTGCTCGATGGTGCAGCATCCTCGACGAATCCGTCGTCGCTTTTGTACTTCTCTGCTTGACGCTTCTTACTTTTAGGAGGCATGTCGTAATTTTGATCGATTTCGTAGGTTTCGCAGAGATCTTCGTAGAGCTCTTCTCTAGAATGTTGGTTGAGAGCGGTTTGGTGGTTGAAGGTGCGGAGCTGGGGGGACGCGACAAAGCGGTTGGAAGGCAGAAGCCTGGCAACGCGTTTCCCAGTGACCTCACCATTAATTAGGCTGCCCACTCTTCGGGCTAGGACCCCAAGATTCACCAACATCTTATCTGATGAAAGACTAGATTAGATAAGATAAGCCTTACCTGCACACTGAACAAGAGCCAGTCACAAATTGGTGATGATGCGATGCCTGCTGGAGATAATTGTTTAAATCAGCTTAAGTAATAGAGTATAGATAATTTTAGGAATTAGCTCACAGTATGGGCTGTGTAAACAATTGGCGTTAATAATTTCAGAGCTCGGAAGGTGGTGATAATATTATCATAGTCAATAAGTTGGTGTTGTGGCCTCCGTTTGGCCTGTTTCAACTCTTCCCAGCTGGTCAATAGCTGAACTATCAGCCAAGCCATCTGCACTCGCGAAGCTGGAAAAAGTTACCCGGAATTCTGGTGAGTTCCATACGGCGGGCTTCGATGCCTCCAGGGTTTTGGACGCATTGGTATCGATACCTGCACCCTGATATTCAAAGCTCTACATTGTATTGCATAGTTGTGCTACTATGATAATTATTCCCTGTATATTATACTTCAAGCACCTCAGGAGCCCCGTGTAAGGTGTTGGACTGCAAGCTGCCAAGTAAATGTAGCAGGGCCCACAAAAAACTGTATGCAAACAATTTGTTTCTTCGCCTTGTGTGTAATAAACCCCACATTCCGCCCAGGGAGTCTGCCCCACTAAACACCACGTCTACCCAGTGGTTTCTTTTCCACCATATTATAATTCATTTGCAAGGCAAATCAGATCAACAATCGGCACACCTAGACGACAAATCCATCAACCTTCCTCCTCATGGCCGAGTCCGAGGCTAATGACGGCTCATCCTATGAAGGGAATCCAATGGTTTTGTCAATAATGAGCAGTTCTACCAAACGGCGAGTCCACGAATTGCATTCTCTCACCGAGCGAATACAGCGGGGTGGTAAGATTTCGATTCCAATTTACCCCTAGGGATTCTATGCTTAGAAAATAGATAAATTAACGTGATTCTAAACAGAACTTTCACAGGAGGAGTTTCCGCTTGTCATTCAGCTACTTTTCAAAACGCACCCATATTACCACGATCGGAACTCCCGGGACGCTGTTCGAAAGTGCTTTCTCCAGATGTTCGAGTCCGAGACGCTTTCTAGTGCATACATTAGGTATCTCGTCGCTGCCACCAAGAACGAATCACAGAAGGGTGGAATTGCTCCTTCTAGCGCTTTTGTCTTACTTGAGTGGGCTTCCATTATCATATCCCAGATATCGAAATCGCTAGAGCTCTTCAATGCTCACATCAACGATCTACTGGCTGCGCAGGTATCGTTACTAGGGCTGTGCATGGGATCACCACATGCAAAGGAGAGCCTTAAGAAGTCTGCACTCACAGTCGCTAGACGCGGTCTGCGGGCAGCTTTCTCAATGAAAAATGAGTACGAGACTATTATCAAGGCTATGGTTGGAGGTCTCACGGCGAAGGGTTCTACATCGACACAAAAGAATGCCCTTTTACTAGGTGTCATTAGCGGGGTGTGCGCTAGGGTGCCAACGTTGAAGGAGGTATTGGGAGGCTTGAAGAAGGAAATCCACGAATTCTATGCTAGAGAACTTATCATGTCAAGGACTCCTATTCCCCAATATATATCTGAGTCGCTTCATGACTTTTTCCAAGAATTCACCACCCTCGAGGAGTTCGAGGCCGAGTTAGTGCCTGCGCTGGATAAGGCTCTTTTGCGATCTCCTGAGGTTGTGTTGAATGGTCTTATTACCCCACTTTTCAAGTCGCTACCACCGACGATCGACATATCCAAGGCAATAGCCGACAAGTTATTAAGACCGCTATTGTCTTCGATCAAGTCTAGCAATGTCAACATTCGTAATGGTGCTGTCCTCGCATTCACAACAGGCATGAACAAATCTCTTGAGGGTGATGAACAAGCCATTGGCAAAATAATACACGAATTGGTGAACCCGGTGAAGGCGGGAAAAGTCACAGCTGCGGATCAACGTGTTTTATATGCTACTATGATAGAGACATTGTCTTTGTCTGACCGCGTTGGTGGAAGTTTTTCTACGAACCTCGCTGAGATTGCCATCAAGGAACAGAACGAGGCAGTTCTTCTGAGGCTATCCTCTGCTCTCTTTAATTCCTTAGCCAGAGAGCTCAAGAGAGAGACCGAGCCAGTGAAAGGTATAGTCGATACTATCAACAAAGGGTTGGCGGATAAGCGACAAAACTTCAGGCGAACATGGATCTTGAAAATTGGGGATTTGATCTGGGATATGGAAGGGACACCAACTACCGTCACTATAAAATTTTGTGAGAAAATTATGCAAAATATGGTGGATTCCTGGGCGGAGGTAGTAGCGAACCCACTCCCTGCAGCCCAGACTGGTCTTGTTACAGCTGGTTATGTTTTCACAGCGCTCGCATTGGATAAGATGGCAAAGTGGGATAACGAGAAGATAGCCTTGATAATCAAAAAGGCAGACATAGTCAAACAATGTCTCGCCACAGCACCAAAGCTATCATTTCTCTTAAATCACAAAGTCTACTCTAAGCTTACACAAGTCGATGACCAGAAGTGGGCGGTAAGAGCATTGGAAGCTACAGCAGATCATGTAGAATACGAAGCCAACCACGCGGACGCATGGGCTCTAGCCCTCTTGTACCTTCTCTGTGCCCACAACTCTCCGCTCGAGATCCGAAATCAAGCCGTATCTGCTCTTTCCTCCGCTTACATCCGCCGCCCAGAGGCCATCGGTAAGGTTGTGCTGAACGGGGTATGGCAATGGCTAAGGAAGATCGAGAATCACGAGAAAGACAGTGCCCCTTCCGCTGCTAAGACCGGGGGAACTTATATAGGCCTTGCTATCCATGCAATCTGTCTCTCAGCCAACACGGCAGGCGGGCTTGGAACCGGAACCGTGCTCGAGGAAATGGTCAAGAATCAGCTTGTCAATCTTGCGGTCGTTACCCATCATGAGCTTATGCCAGGAGTTGATTGGATCCGTCTTTGCCAAAAGACCGGAATTGATCCGGGGGAGTTGGCGAGTGAGAAAGCCGCGAGGTTGGTCGGCGAGATCAGAATGTATACGGGTTTAAGTGGGAGATCCTCCTATATTCGGGGAGCTGCCCTGAAGTCATCGGCAACATTGGCCTTCGTGGCGCCCGCTGCTATTACACCCTTGGTTGTCCAGCTATTCACAGACGATCTTAACCCAGCATTGCTAAGAGGGATCGGCCCTCAAGAAGCAGCAATCTGGAAGGCCCCTCCAGGAGTAGCCTATGTTGATGTTCTCTCTAAATCCGGCGCCGGTGTCCGACAAGAAAAGTCAAAAGATGCGGATACTCTAAAGTGGGAAGCAGAACTTCGGGCCCAACTTGCACAGAAGAAAGGTGCCGAGCGTAAGCTTACTGCCGATGAAAAAGCAAGGGTGGAAGAGCAAGTCGCCAAAGAGGCGGTGATTCGGAAAAATGTAGAAGAGGTCAATCTAAAGTTGAGCAGAGGCATTGGCGTCATCCAATGCCTTGCCGAAGGGCCGCCCACTGCTGTAGAGATGTGGATGGGTGCGGCGGTGAGAGCACTGCTCAAGGTGATGGAAGCTGGCGCGGGAGTGGTTATTGGCGATAGTGGGGTCAAAGCTTATCTGGTTTGTTCTCACTCAAACCTGAACCCCTGTTCCCATATTAAACGATGAAACTTACAGACCATAGGCCTGCGCTGAACATGTATCAACCAGAATCGGGGCTCTGAGAGCATTTATTGGTATTGCGAGTCTCAGAGCGTTGAAGGTTGGAGAATTATCTCCCGAGGTTCAAGAGGAACCACTCGGAGGTAACGCCGTATACTAGCCACTTCTGAGAAATCGTACCTGCTGACTCTATCCCTAGCTCTGACAACACGTCTACTATATCGACTTCGCTTCACCGGAGAGCAGCGCCCCTTCGATACCGTCTCGCTCGTTTACTTGCTGTCCTTCGTTAGTTTAGTTTTAGATAAAGGAGGTGTAGGCGCAGCGGAAGCGTCTGAAGAGGCTGATGAACAGATTGTGCTCGCAATAGAATTCCTATCGTTCCATACAGAATCATGTATGTGGCCGCATTACCTTTTTAGGTCACTATAACTAATCCGTGATAGGCACCGACCCTAACGTTCCTCGTGGAAAAATATTGAAGCTTTTGATTAACTCAATGCAGCGATATACTGCACATTATAAACTAATCAAGGACTGCCTTCTTGATCTGTGTAGATGTATTGCAGGCTCAATATCATTGGACGAAATCAAAATCCTAGTAGGTGGTGTCATTTCACCAGAAGTCAATGTTCGGACGGCAATTCTACAGGCTATCGATGCAGAAATCGATCTTACAGATTTTGACTTTTCAGAAGAGCTTTGGTTGGCCTGCCATGATGAACTCGACGAGAATGCAGAACTAGCGAAATCAATATGGGAGGAGAACACTCTAGAAGTTCACCAGGATTCTGCCGGAAAGATTATTCCATTTTTGGAATACATGGATAAACCACTGAGAGCAGCGGCAGCGAGAAGTTTGGCGGAAGCTGTTAGACAATTTCCTGATGTTTTCTCGAATACACTTGATACCCTACAGGACTTCTACCGCGAGAAGGCCAAACCCATTCTTCCCGCATACGACGAATTTGGTATGCTTAAGAAAGTCGATAACCGTGATCCCTGGGAATTTAGAAGTGGCATTGCACTTGCTTTTAAAGAGCTAGCACCAATCTTCATCTCGGCTAGGCTTGTGGGATTCTGTGCGTTCCTGATTGAAGGGGGGCCACTTGGTGATCGAAACCACACTGTCCGGGAAGAAATGATTGAAGCTGCTACCGCAATCATTGCAGACCAAGGCGCTACCCATGTAGAAGAACTTATGGAAGTTTTCGAGCGGAGTCTAGAAGGACCTGATGATGGATCAGAGCTTCGGGATAGGATCAACGAAGCAGTTATCATTCTTTACGGTGCTCTTGGGAGACATTTAGGAAGCGGAGAGAAGCGGATACCCGGTGTTGTTGATCGATTATTGGCCACATTAAGCACCCCGAGCGAAACGGTGCAGTATGCAGTTGCGGAATGCCTTCCCCCACTAATTAAAGCCTCGAGGGATAAGGCCCCAGATTACATCAAGAAATTACTAGATCAGTTATTTACAGCTAAAGCTTACGCTGCACGCAGGGGGGCTGCATATGGCCTTGCTGGCGTGATCAAGGGACGGGGTATATCCGCGCTGAAGGACTACAGGGTCATGTCAGCGCTCCGAGGAGCGGTGGAGAACAAGAAAGAACCCAATGCACGCCAAGGAGCCCTTTTTGCCTATGAACTCCTTTCGTTGATCCTTGGAAGGTTGTTCGAACCATATGTGATCCAGATACTGCCACTTTTACTCCAGAGCTTTGGCGATAGTGTCATCGATGTTCGAGAGGCTTGCTCAGATGCCGCCAAGGTCTGTTTCTCTAGTTTGAGTTCGTATGGTGTCAAAGTTATTCTCCCGGATCTGTTGGAAGGTCTTGATGAACCGGCATGGAGAAGTAAGAAGGGTGCTTGCGAAACCCTCGGGGCAATGGCCTACCTGGCTCCTCATCAGTTGGCTATTAGCCTTCCCGAGATTATCCCACCATTAACGACTGTCCTGAATGACTCGCATAAAGAGGTCCGAGCAGCCGCAAACCGAAGTTTGAAGAAGTTTGGTGAAGTTATCAGTAACCCCGAAGTTAAGGACGTAGTGGACGTTCTATTGAAGGCACTCAGCGACCCTACAAAGTATACGGATGACGCTTTAGATGTTCTTATGAAAGTGTCTTTCGTGCACTATCTAGATGCTCCATCACTCGCATTGGTAAGTGCTTGACTCAAACCATTTAGGTCGAGTGACTGACTCATGACGCAGATTGTCCGCATTTTGGAACGAGGCCTCGGAGACCGATCTGCCACAAAACGGAAGGCCTCCCAGATTATCGGCTCTTTGGCGCATCTTACAGAGAGGAAGGATGTTATGGTTCATATCCCCATTTTAGTATCTGGCCTGAAACAAGCAATTGTTGATCCAGTGCCTGCTACAAGAGCAACTGCTTCGAAAGCACTCGGATCACTTGTCGAGAAGCTTGGCGAGGATGCTCTACCAGATATCATTCCAGGTCTTATGGCTACTCTTAAGTCCGACACTGGTGCTGGAGATAGATTGGGTTCTGCACAAGCACTATCGGAAGTTCTCTCTGGACTTGGTACCCAGCGCCTAGAGGAGACCCTTCCAACAATTCTCCAAAATGCCAACAGCTCGAAGCCATCTGTCCGCGAGGGCTTCATGTCACTATTCATCTTCTTGCCAGCTTGTTTTGGAAACTCCTTCAGCGCGTATCTCAGCAAGATTATTCCCCCGATTCTCTCTGGTCTTGCGGACGATATTGAATCTATTAGAGAGACCTCCCTGCGCGCTGGTCGTTTGCTGGTCAAGAATTTCGCAACCAGAGCCATCGACTTGCTGTTACCTGAGCTCGAGCGAGGGCTTGCAGACAACAACCACAGAATCCGTCTGTCTTCAGTTGAATTGGTTGGGGATCTTCTCTTCAATCTCACTGGTATCAGCGGTAAGGCCGAGCAAGATGATCTAGAGGCCACCGGTGAAATCGGAAACTCTCTTCTTGAGGTCCTCGGTAAGGAGAAACGCGACAAGGTCCTTTCGGCACTCTACATATGCAGATGCGATACATCTGGCCAAGTTAGACTTGCAGCCGTTGCCGTTTGGAAAGCACTTGTGGCAAGCCCCAGAACACTCAAGGAGTTGGTACCGACTCTTACCCAGCTCATCATTCGACGACTTGCAAGTTCGAGCACAGAACAAAAGGTTATCGCTGGACAGGCACTTGGAGAACTTATCCGGAAAGCCGGCGAGGGTGTTTTATCAACCCTACTACCAACACTCGAGGAAGGTCTTCGCTCCGCCACGGATACAGATGCCAAGCAAGGTATCTGTATTGCCCTCAAGGAAGTGGTCAATTCTACGTCTCGTGAGTCACTGGAGGGCTATGAAACCACTCTGGTATCCGTGGTACGAACAGCGCTGGTAGATGCAGACAAAGATGTAAGAGAGGCCGCGGCGGAGGCGTTCGATGCTCTTCAGAGACTCATTGGCAAGAGGATCGTCGACCAAGTTCTTCCGCACCTCCTCAGCCTTCTCAGGTCAGAGGGCGATGCAGAACATGCTTTGGCGGCACTCCTCACATTGCTTACAGAGCAGACTCGCTCTAATATCATTCTACCTGTCCTCATTCCGACATTGCTCTCTCCTCCCATTTCACACTTCAACGCCCGCGCACTCGCATCGCTTGCGAAAGTTGCCAGCAGTTCTTTGAACAGGAGGCTGCCTAGTATCATGAACTCACTGATGGACAATATTATCGTCTGCCAAGACGAAGAGCTGCTTGCGGATCTCAATGCCTCCTTTGATTCAGTCCTTCTCTCGGTGGACGAGTACGATGGTCTGAGCATAGCAATGAGCGAAATGCTAAAATTAGTCAAGCACGACGATCACAGAAAAAGAGCTTCTGCTTGCGAGCACTTTTCCAGATTCTTCGCAGAAACAGGCGTGGACTACTCTAAATATACACAAGACTGTGTCCGCGTACTACTGATCTCCTTCGACGACCGTGATAAGCAAGTGGTGAAGAACGCCTGGAGCGCCCTCAACGAGCTAACCAGGAAGCTCAAAAAGGAGGAAATGGAAGCCCTCGTATTCTCAACCAGACAAGTCCTCCAGCAAGTCGGTGTTTCCGGAGCGGAATTACCAGGCTTCTCTCTACCAAAGGGAATCAACGCCATCCTCCCCATCTTCTTGCAGGGCCTGATGTACGGAACTCCCGATCAGCGAACTCAATCCGCCCTAGCAATATCAGACATCATCGACAGAACCAACGGTGAATCATTGCGTCCTTTCGTCACCCAGATCACCGGGCCGTTGATCCGTGTCGTCTCGGAGAGGTCTGTGGATGTCAAGGCTGCGATCCTATTAACTTTGAATTCATTACTACAAAAGATCCCGACATACTTAAAACCATTCTTACCCCAGCTGCAGAGAACCTTTGCAAAATCCCTTGCAGACACGTCGAGTGAGCTTTTGAGGACTAGGGCGGCTAAGGCTTTGGGGACCCTTATCACTTTGACACCTAGAATTGATCCTTTGATTTCTGGTTTGCTTATCCTGAGATATCACGAAGATTATTACTAACCGGTTTACTGCAGAATTGGTAACAGGAGCAAAGACACCTGACCCTGGTGTGAAAGATGCCATGATGAAAGCCCTCTACGAAGTCGTCAGCAAGGCTGGTGGGAACATGGGTGAGCCGTCCAAAGCATCCATACTCTCACTCATAGAAAGCGACCTCGACCAGGACGACGGTAACACGCCCTCCCATCCTCCCCTTCCCCATATCTAACCACGTTACTAACTTAATATCAGACCGCATGGCCATTGCCGGAGCCCGCCTATTGGGTGTTCTAGTACCCCATCTTTCCCCAGACGATTCCTGCAGAGTGATACGGTAATCTCCTATCTTCCCCCACCTCTCCTTCCATTACACAAGGAAAAAGCACAAAAGAGAGAAAAATGCGATCTAACTTTCTTTAACCGCCCGCAGAACCCACGCGGTTTCCAACGCCTTCACAAAAGCATCGGTTCTTGGCCTCAATGCCGTGCTCGTAGAGTCGCCTGCTAGTCTGACTGATTCCCCCTTCTTTGAGGAGACGCCGTCGATTATCACCCAAGGGATATCACACAAGAACGTCCGTCCCCCCTTTCTTTCTTTTTCTTTCTTTCTTTTTTCTTTCTTCTGTACCGGCCGCTCTCTTTTCTTCAGTACACACGGGATAGCCGAGAGAAAAAGAAGGAAAGCTTACAAAGAAATTACTATTTACAGCCCTTCATATCGGACAACTGCGTTTTGGCCGCAGGCAAATTCTTAATATCCTCGGACCTGAGCAAGTCCTTCGAAACAACAAAGAGCATCCTAGAGTCGCTCACGCAAGCCATAAAAAACCCCTTAAGCGCATCGATAGATACGAAACGTCTAGCGCTAGTGGTTATCCGAACGGTCAGCCGCCTACAACCAGAAGTAAGCGCCCACTCCCCCCCCCCCCCAATCTATTCATAAGGGAGAAAATAAGGAAAAGAAAAGAAAACACATGCATCCCATTCACAAAAAACTAAAAAAACTCACTCTTTTTTATAACCCCTACAGGTGACCAGACCCCACCTCCCCCTCCTAGCGCCCGTGATCTTCTCTTCGGTCCGAGACATCGTCATACCCGTGAAGCTCTCGGCGGAACAAGCATTCATAGCCATCTTCCAGGTGGTCCAGCAAGGCGACGCGGTGTTCGAAAAATACATTGGCACGGTGGAAGGGCCGCAGAAGCGCAGCATGCACGACTACTTCCGCCGCGTTGCGATGAAGTTGGCCGCCGCCGAGAAGGAGAGGAATGAGGCGGGCGGCGCGGGGCTGGGCTTGAATAGCGATGAGGAGGAGGATATGAAGGAGATTATGAGCGTTGGGCGGGCTGATAGTGAGGGGTGGGTGAGCGGTGATTAGGTTGTGGTTAGGTTTGATGATTGTGAAGAGGATGGATCTAGGATGAATATCTGTTTCCTTTTTTTTCTTTTCGTCTCCTTTAGCCAAAAGTTTAGCTTCTTGTCTCTCCTAGTGATCATAGCGAGGTTTTCTTTTTTCTCTCTTCTTCTCACCGTTGGCAGGGTAAATTTAAATTTTCGTAGGCTTGCTGCCCGTGGCATGGTACAGCCCTGTACTGCAGATATATCATATCTCGAGTTCAGCATCCTCGTCCTTGGCCCAAAACATAACAGAAGACACCCACTCAGGCAAACGCAGGTTGAGGACTTTATTCTATCATGAGCGTACTCGTAATTCGTACGTACATACAGCACAACAAACCATACCATACCACTATAAGACCCAAAGAGAGAAATATAGAATTAAACATCAAACAGTACCGTACTAGTACAACAAATTACAGCACCGATACAATCCCAGGGCCAAATCCCAATCCTCCAGCGAGAAAGAGAAAAAAAGAGAAAAAAATAAACACAATCCCAACCAAGCTATGCAAATCCCGATTCTATCACATCATACAACGCACAGGTACTCAAGCACTTTCTTCAAGAGGGGGTCTCAACACAATTCGAGTCATAATCAATGAACCAAACCCAAGCCGCACCAGGTAGGACCGTTGATCTATCAATCAATCAACCACGATGAGCCAAGGGCAGATTAGCGCAGCACGGAAGTATAAACGCATCGCCGCAGCGGGCGTAACGACCCCCGCTGCTGCTGCCACTGTTCTCACGGCAAACGACGTTCCACTTCCAGCCCGGTATAAAAGTCCAATGAAATAAAAGCACGCACAGATTGGATGACAGAAATGAAAGGATAGAATGCCCTAGGCTACCCTCGCAAACATGTCATCCAAGGAGGCAGTTCCGCCTCTAAAGCTCAAGACGGGATATTTACTCTCGGCCAGTCGCTTCTCCGCTGCAATAGATTCGAGGACCCTGTAATATGGCGAGTAAGTAAGTAAGGTAAGTTTAGTCAGTCAATCCCAGCCAATACGAAATGGGGAAAGAAAGAAAGAGCCAAAGACAAGACAACTTACCATTCAACACGCACGTATCTAACACCATTCCCCTTCTTGGTCAAAATCTCCTTCTGTAACTTTCCCGCCGCGAGCCCTCCCCCAATCCCCCCTCCCCCACTACCAAGCCCATCGACAGGCCTAGCAAGAACAACATGACTAACCCTCTTCCGACTCATGACCGTCGTCACGACGGCCCCATTCGCAACGAGCACCCTCTTCAACTCGACGTCCGAGATCAGCGGCGCGGTGGACCCATTAACGTATACCGTGCACCCAGCGAATATCGTTTTCTTCTTCTCCCTCTCGACGACCCCAACGCCAGCCTCCTCCCCCTTCTTCTCCTCTTTTCCCCCGTCCTGCTCCTCCTCCTCCTCCTTCTTCTTCTTCACCCCTGGTTTCGACGCTGTTGATATGGCGGCAGCGATAATGGTAGGAGTAGCTTCACGGAATTGTTTCTGTAACTTTGAGTTCCGGGACCTATGCCACGAGGCGGGCTTTGAGATGCCTGAGCCGACTTGGTGTCCGGTTGAGGAACTGCTGTAGGTATCTATGCGGAGTTGTTTGAGTTTTGGTTGGGAGCGGCCCATCTTTTTTCTTTTTCTTTTTCTTTTGTAATTTTTGCTTTCTTTCCCCCCTTCGAAGGTATGATACCACCTATACGACAGGAAGTGGTTTGGATGGGTGGATGGGTGGGTGGATGGAGTGTGTGGGAGGGAGGGAGGAAGGAAGGGAGGGAGTGTGGGAAGACGTGGTGTTGATGTTGTCGCTTTGCCCTTGGGGGTTTAGCGTGTTTGGGTTTGGTGATTCGCGTTGCGCAATGCCGTTAGGGACGTGCGCATTCCGGGTGTGCGTGTGTGTGTGCGTGTGTGTGTGTGTGTGTCGTGGAAACTTGTTGTATGATAGGAGTTGGTGTGGTGGGTGCGGTATTATGGTTTCGAGTGATAGTTCGGGGTTATGATATACTGCGGTGTTATGGGTACGGACGGTTATAATACCATTTTCATATGAACTACACGGGGGAAGCTTGATAATTATGCTGGCCAACTACCATAACGGAACTAGGTTTTTCTGGCTATTTTCAAGCTGGAATATGTGATTGGCAGGCGCAAACACCATTCATTTGCACCCCCCCTCCGTGAAACAAAAAAGTGATTCCTATCATAATAATATAACTTGTTTTTCGCAAAATTAGTCATTACCACAATTAAGGCCTTGAGCAGGGAAGCCTTACGGGGAAGTGCCTCTTGCGGAGGAGGGTACTTTTTCCACTCGAGGCCTGACCGGATGAGTCAATTCACTTTTTGCGACATTTCGTTCGTTTCAAGTGCTTTTCTGATATATTGATTATTGCTCCTCCTCCACCCATTCATTGGCGGCGTTGCTGAGGAGAGATGAGGAATATCAATTAGCTGCGCAGCACACCGTTTGTGGTCCTGATAGATAGCGCAATGACTGACTGGCATGGGTAGACCAGAGTATGTGTACTGTATAGTGCTGACCTCCCCCTCTACAGTACTGTACAAGTAGTACGGTAGGCGTTAGTAGTAGTACTATCAGTAACCCCCGAGAGCACATCAGCCCGGAGAAAACACTATATGTCCCCCGTAATACTAACAGATTACAGTGCAGAATCTCCAAGCAGTTACTCGAATTACGATATAGTGCCAGTAGTAGTACCGGTACTGTAACTGTACTATCCGACAGCCGAAACAAAAATCCTCAAATAAACAAATAAACAAATACAAGAAAAAAACAAAACAAAACAAAATCCCCACCATGACGCTCGAAGGGACTGCATCGCATTGCACTGCGCCGCGCTCAATTGCATAGCAGCCGCCGCACCACGGTATCCCTCCTCCAGCAGCAGCAGCAGCAGCAGTAGCAGCAGCAGCAAAACATCCTACATTACAGCAACCCTACTGCACAGTACAGTACCAGCTACTGTACCTACCACAGTACTTATCTACGATACCAACCCACAGCACTCCACTATTCCCATCCAGGAATTCCTCATCTTCCTCCTCCTCCTCCTCCTCCTCCTTTCCTTCTCCTTCCCGAAAAAGCACGTTTTTACTTATTACTATTTTTTATTTTTTATTTACTTCTTCCTCTCATCTCACCTTCCCCCCTCCGTCATCTCATCATATCATAATTACCACACAATACAAAACACATAGTTCCCCCCTCGGTCTCTCAATCCATCCCTCCATCCCTTCATCCCTCCATCCATCTCCCTCCATCCATCCACTCGCTCCGTAAATTCCAAAACCCATTTTCCTGGCTTCGGTCCACATCCTTTTTCCCTCCCTTTCCTTCCATGCTTGCCTGCTTGCTGCTAGATGGATTCTCCTGCCCTGCCCTGCGATGCAAGTAATACTGTAACCGTACCTTCAGCATAGGCGTAGGGCTGAGGTATATGCATTTACGAGGTCTTACTGGCCAGTTTCTCAATGTATGATAATATGAATCTGACAGGAAAGGAATTAGGGTTGGGTTTTATGTTTTACTTTTTCTTTTCTTCTTCTTCTTCTTCTTCTTCTTCTTCTTCTTCTTCTCCTCCCCCCGTTTCTTTTCTTTTCTTTTGAAAATGGATAAACTATTTTGTTTCACGCTTTGGCGGGGAGGGGGGAGGGGGGAGGGGGGGTTCCGGCCAGCCCTTTCCGGGAAGTTGTTTTCGTTGTCGTAGTTGAGTTACGGTAGCTGGTCGGCTCGTCGGTTAGTTATTTTGTTTAAAGTGGCGCAAAGGAATGCCATTGGGTAGGTGGGTTATGATGGAAGGAAGGAGCAGGATGGAGGAGGAGGAGGAGGAGAACTGGGTGTGGTGGGGTATCCGTTTCAGAAACTTCATATCAGAGTGACTTGTACTACTCGTACTCCCCCCTCCTCCGTCCCTCCGTCCCTCCGTCCCACTCAGGCTCATAACCCTCCACATCCCGATTTTTGTATTTTTGTAAAATCCTGTGAGTTTATTTCGTATTTAACTACAGGAAAACTCCGGCATGCACCCTTAAGTATGGCCTAGAAAAACCTTAATATAACAAAAGAAAACTTCAACACCAACTCAAACACAATATAAAATGTAGAAACAAAGTCTACGCAATAACCATAACACAAATCATAGTCATCAAGTGGTCATCTCCTCCTCGCCTTCTTCTGGCTTCTCATCCTGAGCACTCACAGGGCGGGAGGGGCATCGTGTAGTATGGGCATCGTGTGGGCCCTTGCAGTTCACACACCTAAGCACGGTATGGTTGCATGGTCGGCCGCGTATACGACAGGTAG